>JGI10211J34971_10003004_pt1 | contig 13581 bp, 15 predicted proteins | sample Etolagsediment_FD_34971 | JGI IMG/M metagenome (IMG submission 34971) | reverse complement strand
TTAGCCCCGTGTTAGCCCCCAAGCCATAAAAATTTGAAACAACGCATATTTTTTCAGTTTTATAATAAAATGCTAACAAATCAGGCATAATCTTGCTTTCAATTTTCCATTTCGGCAAATATCAAAAAGGATCAGCATATGGCCACATCTGAATCAAGGTCCGGTAAATCCCCGCAGCAGTACATTGATGAAAGCCCTTTCTGGCATGACGGCACCGACACCCCTTTCGTGCCCATCACCCAAATGCAGATGCGCATCTGGTATCTGGCCACGGCCGGCCAGTTCTTCGGCGGGTTGATGCTCTTTATCACCGGCGTGGCCATGCCGCTCATGACCGTGGAATTCAGCCTGAACGACATTCAAAAGGGGCTGCTGGGTTCGACCACGCTTTTCGGCATCCTGGTGGGGGCCACGTCCCTGGGAGGGCTTTCCGACACCTATGGCCGAAAGCGCATGTTTATCATCGAGATGGCCATTCTGGCGGTCTTCCTGACAATCCTTTCCCTGAGTCCCAGTTTTTCCATCATTTTAATCGGCCTGTTCGGGGCGGGACTGGCCCTGGGATGCGATTACCCCACGGCCCATATCGTCATCTCCGAAAGCATGGCCACCAAAAACCGCGGCAAACTGGTCCTGGGGGCGTTCGGGTTTCAGGCCATCGGGGCCCTGGCCGGTACCGGCATCGGCTACATTGTCCTGGCCAATGCGCAAAATGTCAATTGCTGGCGCATCATGTACGCCACCATCATCCTTCCGGTCCTTCTGGTCATGGTGGGCCGGTTTTTTATTACCCGAAGCGCTCACTGGCTCATGACCCACAACCGGGTTCAGGAAGCCGAGGAGGAGCTTACCAGGCTGCTTCACAAAAAACCGATGTATCCCCAAAATATCAAATTGACCGGCGTTTCCGAGACCGAGGAGGAGAAAAGCCGGAACCAGGGCTACAAAGCGCTTTTTAGCGGCAAGAACCGCCGCGCCACCCTGTTTGCCGCCATTCCATGGTTCCTGCAGGACATGGGGACCTACGGCATCGGGCTTTTTACCCCCACCATTCTGGCGGCCACCTTTGGCGGCGCCACCCATCACAAGACCGTGGCCGATGTAATTCACAGCGATCTCGTTGCCGCAAAGGGCGCCACCATGCTGGATCTGCTCCTCATCATCGGCATTGTTTTCGCGGTATTGCTTTCGGACCGCGTGGGCCGGGTCAAGCTTCAGATCGTCGGCTTTATCGGCTGCGCGGCGGGTCTGGTGATGGTGGCGGTCTCTGAAAATATCGCCGGGACCCTTCAGATGGTCATGCTCTTTGCCGGTTTCATGCTCTTTAATTTCATGGCCAACATGGGGCCCAATTCCCAGACCTATCTGATTGCCGGCGAAGTATTTCCCACCAAGATTCGCGCCAAGGGGGCGGGATTTGCCGCATCCACCGCAAAGACCGGCGCCGTGCTGACGGCCTTTTTTTTCCCGATTCTGCTGCAAACCCTGGGCACCACCGTGCTCCTGGCCGGTTTGGCCGCCACGTCCCTTCTGGGGGCACTGATCACATGGAAATTCGGCATCGAAACCAAAGGTGTCAGTCTGGAAGATATCGGCAAATAGAAACACCCATGAATCAATAGAAAAATCAATTAAGGAGGATAGACCATGAGCAAAAGTGAAATGGAATTCAAAACCCGTTTGGCCACAAATGAAGTGATCACCCTGCTTGAGGATCTCGTTCAAAGCATGAAAGACGGGAAGGTGGTCGTTGAAAGAGGCGAGGACACGGTGGTGATCACACCGGAGGAAACCACCAGGCTCGAAATGGAGTGCTACCAGAAAAAGGACAAGGCCAAGCTGGCCTTTGAACTGAAATGGAGCCCCAAGTCCACGGATTCTGATTCAGAAAAACAGGTGAAAATCAGTTCCCAGGAACCTGTGATAGTGGAAGAACAAGCTGACACTGAAGATGAACAAGTTGAAACAGCGGAAACAGAAAAAACCGAGGCGTTAGAGACCCAGATTTCAGCATCAGAGCCGGAGCCCTGGGAAGGCGAAGCAGCGGACGTTTCTGTAAGTGAGGAAGAAGTGGTTGAAGCCGAGCAGGAAAGTAAACCCGATGTTGCGGTTGAAACCATGCCGAGTGATACAAATGCGACCCTTGAGCCGGCAAGCGATATAAAAGCCAGTGAATCCAGGGAGAATTGATGCGATTTCCCCGCGGAGATGCATGACCGCGGTTTCAAGGCGGTCATGCAATCTCATCATAGGTTTTAGATGATTAAATATTTGCTTCTGATTTGACATACCGGCTTTGATGTGGTTGAAATAGCGTTTCATTATGGAAAGCCCGTTTTTACGAAGGAGGAGATTCATGCTGGCTGTAGAGTATAGAGACGGTGAACCCGCTGAACCCAATCCGTTTCATGTGGATATTGATGTGGGGCACACCCCTCAGGCGGAAAGGAAATTGTCAAACCCGGTTCATTCCAAACTCACCTGCCGGGTCAAGCATTCCATTCGCGGCCGGCTTCGCATAACGGTTCCCCGGCTGGCATTTAGAAAAGATCTGGTGGATTGTTTGCGGCAACATGTGGCCTCTCTGAATGCGGTTCAGAAAGTGGAAACCACCTACCGCTGCGGGAGTCTCACCATCCATTATGAGTTCCCGCAAATCAGGAAACAGGAACTTCTGGAACAGGTGGAACAGCTGACCCTTTTGGACCTGCAAAACATGTTGCCGGAAATGCCGCCGGCGGTTCAGGAAGAGCATGAAGTCTCCCTGTCTTACCTGAAAAAGGCGGCGGGCGCGGTGGGTTTGAGCCTTCTCCTCACCGGTGTACCGGCCCTGGCCCTGGCGGTGGTGTACCCCTTTCTGATTTATATCTGCATTCCCATTTACAGACGCGCCTATCGATGCCTTCGATATGAACGCCGTCTGAATGTTGATTTTCTCGATGCCTGTGCCCTCACCGTTGGCATGATGACCGGGGACGTGATCAATGCCTCGCTCATGGTTATGCTGATCCACCTGGGAGACTACATTCGGGACCTGACCGCCGCCAGCTCCCAGCGCACCATCCGAAAGCTTCTGGACTTTCAGGACAAGGCCGCCTGGGTCCTTCGGGACGGCGTGGAAGTGCAAATCCAGGTCAAGGATATCGTGGAAGGGGATGTGGTGGTTTTGAACACCGGGGACCTGATTCCGGTTGACGGTCTAGTCATCAAAGGGGAGCTGATTGTGGACCAGCAGGTCCTGACCGGCGAATCCATGCCGGTGCACAAGGAAGTGGGGGACGATACCTTTGCCTCCACCGTGATTCGGGACGGTTCGGCCCACGTGCAAGCCACACGAATCGGGGATCGCACCAAGGTGGCCCAGGTGGTCAAACTGGTGGAAGAGGCACCCCTGTACGAAACCCGCATTCAAAACCACGCGGAAAAATTCGCCGATCGTCTGGTGGCCCCGTCGCTGATCACCACCGGGCTCCTGTTTGCCGGTACCATGAACCTGGCCCAGCTGGCGGCCCTGCTCACCGTGGACTTCGGCACCGGTGTTCGTGTGTCCGCCCCCACGGCCGTGCTTTCCTCCATGATCACCTCCGCCTCCAACGGCATTCTGATCAAGGGGGGCAGCTATCTGGAAAAACTCTGCCGGACGGACACCATCATATTTGATAAGACCGGTACACTGACCACGGGCATCATTCATGTGGAAGATCTTGTCTCTTTCAACGGATACGGGGACAGCGAATTGCTCTCTTATGCGGCCACCGCCGAGATGCAGATGACCCATCCCATTGCGGAGGCCGTGGTGCGGCATGCCCGGGGACATGAAATCCCTTTGAAAGAACGCAACGGGGTTAAATACGTGGTGGGTCGGGGCGTATGGGCGGACATACAGGGAAAGGAGACCCTTGTGGGCAGCTTGCGGCTCATGCGGGAAAACAACGTGGATGTGCCATCAGGTGTGCTGGAAACCCGTGACAAAATGGTCAGCGCCGGCAAGGCCTGCCTCTATGTGGCCATTGACACCAAATTCGGCGGCATGATCTCCTTTCGGGATCAGGTACGTCAGGAATCCAAACAGATGATCGACGAATTGCACCGGGTGGGGGTGAAGCAGGTGGTCATGCTCACCGGAGACGTGGAACAGGTGGCGCGGCCCGTGGCCGAATCCCTTGGGATTGACCGGTGCGTGGCCGAAATGCTGCCGGAACAAAAGGCGGACGTGGTCCGGGAGTTGAAGGAACAGGGGCATACGGTGGCCTTTGTGGGGGACGGCATTAATGATTCCGTAGCCCTGTCCTACGCGGACATCGGCTTTTCCGTGAAAGGCGGCGCGGATATTGCCAAGGAGACCGCGGGTGTCATTTTGCTGAACGAAAACCTCATGAACATTCCAAAGGCCTTTGAAATCAGCCGGGATACCATTCGTCTGATCAAGGAGAGCTACTGGATTGTGGGCGGGTTCAATGTGGTGGCCTATGCACTGGCGGCAGTCGGTGTGGTTTCCCCGGTGGTGACCACGCTGATCAGTAATGGATCGGCCGTGGTGGCCTGCGTCAACGGCATGAAACCCATGATCAAAATGAAACTTGGCGGCAAGGGAAGGACCGCTTCCGCACCCGTGACAAAGGAAGCCGTCGGCCGGTTGAAGCTTTCCGGCGGTGTGTCGGCCGGCGATGGGGCTTCAGCGGAAACGGTCTTTAGATCCATGGCGGACAAAACCGTTCAGAAACAGGCGGCAGCGATGCAGTAAACCAGCAAGAGGGAGGGTATAAAATGGGAGCATTTATTTGGGGAATGGTGGGCGGCGCCATTGTGTTGATGGTCAACCGGCACCACAAATTTCACGCTCAGGCAACGGAAGATGGAACTTCGGTACAGGGATTTTTGGGAGGGGTCAAACTGTGTGCGGCGGACATGATTGCAAATCTGAAAGGGTTGGTTGCTGAAAGCAAAATGGAATTTCAGGCGGAAAAAGACACCCTTGGCCGGGTCAACGTGACATTGGACGGTCCAAAAAAGCAGCTGAACATGGCGGTCAAATCCAATCGTCAAATCATTGATCAGGACACATCTCAGGAAAACTAGCAGACCGAGGTTTTTTGCATGGGCGCTTTTATTTGGGGAATGGTGGGCGGCGCGATTGTGCTGATGGTCAACCGGCATCGGAATATGCAGGTTGCCGTGGAATCGGCGCGCAAAAACAATACCGGTATTCTGGGAAGAATACGGTTTTGCGTCTCTGAAACGGTTGAAGACTTCAGGGACCTGGTAGCGGAAAGCAAACATGAACTGGCTGCTGAAAAGGCGGCTGTTTCGGAAACCAGGGCCCAAAGTGAAATCGAAGGCTGACGTTTAACTTTGAAAACCCTTTGAAACACCTTGTAACCGCATAAACTTAAAACTGCGGCCTGGCCGCATTAATCAACCTTAAATTCAAAAAAAGGAGAGAAAGAATGGAAGAGATTGCACTGGGTATTGTGGGTGGCATTGTGGTGGTGGCCGTTGTAACCAAAACCAAGATTCTTCGCGGTGCCGCCAAGAAAGTTATTAAGACCGGCTATGCCATCTCCGGCGCTCTTGCGGCGGGCGGCGCATCCGCCATGGATTCGGCGAAAGATCTGATGGCCGAAAGCAAAGCGGAGTTCGAAGCTTCACAGACGGCCAAAGCCGAAGCGGTCGCTTAATCAGAAATCACCATTGTTTCAGGAACCTCGAATTGCGACCATCCGGAAAGCCGGCATTCTGGCCAAACTGCTGTGGAACAAACAAACGGCAGCGGCACCGTTTCGAGCGAAATGTTTTTTCCGTTCGAAGGGCGTTGCACAACCAGGATTCCCTTTCCGGGTGGAACCCTCGACCGACGGCTTTCACCAGGATTCTCATCTCCCATCGCTCTTTCAAAATCCGGGGTTTTCGCTCTCGATGGAAGAATGGGGGTTGGGCAAGAACGGATGAATCTTAAAAAAAGGGGGACACCATGGAAATAGCACATCAGCTTCCTGGAAGACTTCGTGTGAGAATGGCGGAACTTGAATCAGATTCCCACTGTCGCAAAATTTCAGAACTCCTGGAAAGAGACGAACGGATTACCGGTCATCGTATCAGCGCAGACTGCAACAGTCTCATCCTGTTTTATGACCCCACATGCATGGACGCCAATGCAGTCCTGGAAATGCTTTCCGGAATTAAACCGGTTGGCGAGACGGCAACGTCTTCAAAGCCCCAGCTGGACGCTTTGGAAGAAAAGACGCCTTCAGGAAAACCCCAAAAAGCATTCCAAAACGCTCCCCGTGCGGGCAATTCCGAGTACTTTAAACCCGCTGTGGCACCGAATGCTCAGGAGCGGATTCGACAGATGATCGCATCCGAGGATTCAACGGCGCCTCTGAGTGACGGCAGAATATCGGAGTTGCTCAAAGCGGAAGATATGGGAATCGCGCGACGGACCGTGGCCAAGTACAGAGAGTTGATGGGTATACTGCCGTCCCACAAGAGACGAAAAGAAAATGGTTGATGGGGCCGGCCGCAATCAGGCTCGAGGCTAACCAAAGACGCTTTAAGGAGATAGAACTTCATGCAAGTTATTTTTGCGGGGATCATTGGCGGGCTGATTGTTCTGGCGGGCATGAAATTTGCCCCCAAAAAACCGATTCTAAAACTTTTGATGCGTATGTTTTTAGTCGTACGGGACTACCTTCTTTCTGCTTTGGGCGAAGGCTATGAAAAGTTCAAGGATCTATTTGCGGAAAGCAAGGCCGAGTATCAAAAGGAAAAAGAGGCCGAAAGAGAAGTGAACATGGATTAGGTGCAGTCTAATTCCCCAAAACTGCATCACAACAGTGAGATTTTCCTGCATGCCACAAGAAAAAACAATGAAAAATGTTAAGGTAACACTGAGAGTGGTCCATTCCATTCCAGGTCGGGCGCGCGTCAAAATCACATCCGGGCTGGACCCTAAGATATTCTTCCTGGTACTGGAAGCCGGGCTTCGCGAAATGCCAACCGTCAAGAAGGCTGAATTGAATCCGTATTCTCAGTCCGCGACCCTGTTTTTCAAGAAGGACTTGGATGTTGCGGAAGTCCTTGAGGAAATGGAGCAGTTCCTTACGGATATCACCGATGATCCAGCGTTCCCGCGGCGCCTTGAGGACATCAAGGAGATTCTGGAATTCGGCGATAAAGAGACGATGCATGTATCGGTGCGAAACCACATTCTAACCGTTTCCCACAGCTTGGATCGCACTGTAAAGCGCATGACCGGAAACACCATGGACATGAGGACTGCGGTGCCCATAACCTCCTTTGCAAGCGGCGTTGGGTTCCTGCTTCTGGCTCCAGGCCTGCCGACACCCACCTGGCTGGTACTGGTTACCTTTGGTATTACCTCATTCCACCTGCTGAAGCATGCGCACGTGGACGGGCAGGAAACTGAAACCCGTTCCCGGACGCTAACGAAAGATGACCGGGAACAAGGCCTGCTGGAAGCGGTGGAACCGGCATAATTTTTTGTGTTGTGAACGGATGATTTACTTTCTTGGCGGCCATCATGCCGAAAAACGTCTTTAACCGATCAATATGCCGGACGAGAGCATGCCCACAATAGGGGAATTTGTTTCGATGGCGCTGGAACATTCTGCCACCGATATCTACTTTAATCCGAATACGCCGCCATGGCTTAGAATTGATGGTGCCATGCACCTTCTGCAGGATCATCCGTTGCTGGATGGGGAAGAGATTGAAACCCTTGCCCGGCAGGTGCTTCCGCGGCTCGCGGCCGGCCCTCTGCCCGAAAACGCCGTTGGTGCGGTTTCTCTGGATGGCCTCTGCCGTTTGAGAGTGACGCTTTTTACAGGAAATGAGGGCCCCTCCCTTTCCTGCAGGCTGATCTCAGCGACCGTCCCGGATTTTCAGGTTCTGGGGCTGCCGAGGGTTTTAAAGAAGCTGGCTACCGAGCCGCACGGCCTTTTGCTGCTGGTGGGCCGGGCCGGGTCCGGGAAATCCAGCACGCTGGCGGCACTGATCGATTACATCAATCATCATTTTCAGAAATCCATTGTGAGCATAGAGACCCCCGTTGAATATGTGCACAATAACAAGATGTCGTTTATTGAGCAGATCCCCTATCACCACACTGACGCCCGCTTTGACCGGATCTGGCACGCCGGATACCTGCAGACCGCGGATGTGATCGCCATCGACGGCCTGACACCGGACGAAATGATATCACCGGCCCTTGCCGCGGCGGCGGAGGGATGCCTCGTCATGGCCACCCTGGAATCCAACGGTGGTTCGGCGGAAGTACTGGAGCAGGTCATTCATATGGAATCCGCAGCCCGCCGCGATTCAAGACGCCTTCTTCTGGCGGCAACCCTTCGCGGGGTGGTGTGGCAGCACCTTTTTCGCCGAAAGACCGGAGAACGGGTTCAGCCGGCCTTTGAAGTGCTCCTCAACGATCAGGTGATTTCCGGGCTCATTGGACAGCCTGGCCGGCTGCATCTGATTCGGCCCACCATGGCGGCCGGCCGTTTCAAAGGCATGCAGACCATGCGTCAGGCCCTTTCAGAACTGAAAGCCGCATCCGATGCCCATGAAGGGGAAATCCATGCCTTTGAACGGGCCATGCTGGCGCACTATGTCCGGCCGGTCACCGCGCGGTTTTGAAACCATTTGCCAAGAGGTTTTGACATGGACGAACATATACGGGAACCGATTCACAGACCCGGCACTGAGATCGATGGGCTGTTCGCACTGGCCCGTCAAAAGGAAGCCTCGGACGTGTACCTGGCCGATGGTGATTATCCGGTTCTGAAAATACACGACAAGATGGTGCGGGGCACGGAATTCCGGAAGGTTCATGAAAAAGATCTTGAAACCCTGTTTCACAATTGCCTGACCGAAACCGAGCAGCAGCAGTTTGCAGATCGGCTGGAAGTGGAATTCACATACGCTACGGAAACCGCCGGCACGCTTCAGGTCATGCTCTATGAAACGGAAAAGGGCATTGGAGCGGCCTGTCGCCTGGTCCCTTCCAGACTCCCCGCACTCGAGGAAATCGGTCCGCCGGAAGCGCTCAAAAAGATTCCCGCTTTTGACCGGGGTCTGGTCCTGATTACGGGGAAGGCCAACTGCCAAAAATCCACCACCATTGCGTCTATTATTGATCACATCAACACCCATCAGAACAAAAGCATCGTGACCATTGAGGACCCCATTCGCTTTGCCCACGAATCCAAATCCTCAATGGTGTTTCAGCGGGAAATCGGTCTGCAGGCCCTGAACTACCCCGGTGCCATTCGCACGGCCATGCGAACCGACATGGACGTCATCTATTTTACGGAAATCGATGGTCCCGAAACCCTCAGTTCCGCCATGAACGCCGCGGAAAGCCGCCTGGTGATCTCCACCAGCGTCAGTTTCGGCGGTGTGGGCTGGGCCATACGCAAGCTGTTCGAAAACTATCCCGAACAGCGCCAGGAGTATATTCGCACCCATCTGTCCCGCGTGCTGAAATGCCTGATCTGGCAGCATCCCGTGCCGGTGAAGGGACATACCAATACCAAAATCGCCATGGAAATCCTGTTCAACAATCAGAAGATATCGGACATGATTCGAAAAAATGCCCTTCACAAGGTCCACGGCGAGATACAGAAAGGACATGGGGGCATGCAGACCATGCATCAGGCCATACACTCCATTGGGGATGTTGTCATGGAAATCGGAAAATCCATTGCCGCCGATGTGGGCACCGCTTTTCTCTTTGCCCTGTGATATGGCCGGAAAAATGGATGGTCATATGGAACCCAAATACCGTGTGAAGCACGCCATTATAGGAAGGTTGCGCGTCACTTTTCCTGACTTTGTTTGTGATCAACGCCGAATGGCAGCCATAAAGGATTACCTGAATCAAATTGACGGCGTCAATGAGGTCAAAACCAGCCATCACTGTGCCAGTGCCACAATCTTTTATCAACCTGAAATCATCCGGCAAGACAATATTCTGGAAATGCTGGATCTATTTCAAGCCGACAAAGGGTGGACCGTTGAGCAGGCTCTTTTGGTTCCCGACGGTAAAGGCGCTGAGATGGATACGCTTTCGACCAGGGAAAAGGCGATGTGGAAGCGGGCCAGCGAGATTTTCGGCAGCGCCGGTTCAATCGGCATCCTGCTCCCCTTCTTTCCAGGGATTCCGCTCTTGATGCTGGCTGCCTTTTGCAGGGCCAAAGCCCATGGAAAAAAAACCTGATGTCACAATCAAATACTTAATGTCTGTTGGCTTGAGCCGTAACACATGCGTGTGAAGCAACCTCATTCAAGATTTTACAACGCGCTGACGACCCCTAAAGTTCGGCTGCTCACCGCGCTGCTCGCTGGACTGGCGGTTTTTTTCTGGGTCCCCGGGACCGTTCGGTTTGAAATTCGGCTCCTGCTGGCCTGGGACCTGGGGGTATTGTTTCTTCAGGGCATGATTCTTTTCATGATGCAGACCTCAGATGCAAACCAGACCCTTCACCGCGCTCAACGTCAGGAGCCCAGCAATATGACCATCCTGACGCTGACGATCCTCACCTGCGGGGGGTCCCTGGTGGCGGTGGCTTTTATGCTGAACGACGGGCAGGCCTGGAAGGCCGTTCCGGCCAATGTGCATCTGGGGTTGTGTGCAGTGGCCATTTTCGCTGCCTGGTTCCTCCTGCACACGTTTTTTGCGCTGCATTACGCCAGACTTTACTACGATGAAACGGAGGACGGCTCGATCAAAGGCTACCGAAAAGGGCTGGAGTTTCCTGGGGGTCGGCTGGTGGATTACTGGGATTTCATGTACTACTCCTTTACCATTGCCATGTGTTACCAGACCTCCGATGTCACCATATTCAGTGCCGCCATGCGCCGGTTGACCCTGGTCCATTCCATTCTGTCGTTTATTTTTGTGGCCCTGGTCATCGGCCTGGTGGTGAATGTGGTCTCCAATCTGGCCTGATCCAACAGAGAAAGGGGCCGAGTTTAATGTTTCCCTAACACGGTGATGTGTATAATCCGTTTCGCTTAAAAACGGAGGCCGAAATGAAAAAGCTGGTAGTGCTGAGACACGGCGAAAGCCAATGGAACCGCGAGAACCGATTTACGGGCTGGACCGACGTGGGATTGACGGACCAGGGCATCAGGGAAGCGGTTAAGGCCGGAAAGACCCTTCAAGAAAATGGCTATACCTTTGACATGGCCTTCACATCCCTTCTAAGCCGATCCGTCAAAACCCTGTGGCTGGTGCTGGAAGAAATGGACCTCATGTGGGTGCCCGTCAGAAGCGACTGGCGCCTCAATGAACGTCACTATGGTGCGCTGCAGGGCCTGAACAAAGCGGAAACCACTGAAAAATACGGCGTGGAACAGGTACGGTTGTGGCGGAGAAGCTACACGGTTCATCCACCCGCCATCACGGTGACGGACGCACGGTATCCTGGCAAAGACAGGCGTTATGACCATGTGCCCCGAGAAGACCTGCCCCTTACCGAATCCCTTCGGGATGCGGAAAAGCGATGTCTTTCACATTGGAAGGAAGCCATCGCCCCGGTCGTCAAAAGGGGGCGGCGGGTGCTGATTGTCGCCCATGGCAACAGCCTTCGCGCACTGGTGAAATACCTGGACGGTATTTCGGACAAAGGGATTGCGGATTTAGAGATTCCAACGGGCATTCCGCTGGTTTATGAGCTGAATGAAGATTTATGCCCCGTATCACGGAAATACCTGAAATCCCCTTTACGCTGCAAGGCCTGATGAAGCCCTCAGCGTGTGCCTTCAGGAAAAGAAGCACGCCGTGATCGCCGTGGCCGAAGGGGCCGGCCGGCAACTGATGAAAAAAACTGGAGCGGCGTCATCATGACCCCCGGTCAGCCGCTGGATCTGTGAACATCAAATCCATGCACTGCCTGATTCCATTTTGCCCGTGCCGACACAACACCACTCGCTTTGAGGATCACAGTGAATCTGTGCCGAAATATGCCCGTCGTTAAATCCGGTTCACAAATGGATGACCTGCTGGTGTTTTCGAGAGGCAAGGCGGCTTCACATGTCTATCTCGCGCCGTCAGATCATCCGGTGCTGAAGATCCATGGCCGTCTGTTACGCGCCACCGAATACCCGGTGCTGCATTTGGAAGATCTGGAAATTCTGTTTTGCCACATTCTGACGGAAACACAGAAGGCGCATTTTGAAACGCACAAGGAAGTGCTGCTCTCTTACTGCAGTGAAAGGGCCGGAACCGTACAGGTTTTTTTCTACGCCACTGAGAAGGGCCTCGGCGTCGCATGTCGGCTGGTTCCCCTTCGCATTCCCCTGCTGGAAGAAATCGGTCCCTCAGAACCCCTGATGCGTATTCCTGCCCTGGATCAGGGCCTGGTGATCATTACCGGCAAGCCCGGCTGCCACAAAGCGGCCACCATTGCATCCATCATCCATCAAATCAATCTGGAGCGGCGAAAAAGCATCTTCACCATCGAGCATCCCATTCGCTTTGCCCATGAGCCCATACGGTCCATGATCGTTCAGCAGGAACTGGGCCTGTGGTCCGAAGGGTATGCGGAGAGCCTTCGCACGGCCCTTCGAAATCACATGGAGGTGGTATATTTTGCTGAAATCGACAGCGCCGAAACCCTGGCGTTGGCCATGCATATGGCTGAAAGCCGCCTGGTTTTGACCACCTCGGTCAGTTTCGGCGGGGTGGACTGGACCACGCAGAAGCTTTTTGGTCTGTTTCCCATGGATCAGCAGGAGTGTGTGCGGTCCCGGCTGTCGCGTGTGCTGCGCACGCTCATCTGGCAGCACCGGGTACCGGTCAAAGATTATTCCGAAACCCGCATTGCCATGGAGATTCTGCAAAATGATCGGGAAATAGCTGAACTTATTCGCAGAAACGCACTTGACAAAATACGGGATGAACTGAGAACCGGACGGGGCGGCATGCAGACCATGCGTAAGAGCCTTCGCGTCATGGGGGATATCACCACGGAAATCATCAAATCCATTGTGGTGGGCCGCGCCGCGTCAGCTATTTTCAGAAAGGGGGAGTCGAATCCCGAATCCGGCTGATAAAAGTCCTGTTCCTCATTGATGGAAGCCTATAAGTGATCGGCGCGGACCCGTGAACACCGGGTCTATGTATTCGCCGTCATCCGCAATCGGTTCAGGCTGCGCTCTCATCTGTTTGAAAACGCCAGCTTTCAGGCAGAAGCCAGTTGATAAATCGCACCAACTGCTTGAAAAAATAGCCAAAAATGCCTGAAACAACATGATAAACTGCCCTGGTCGCCATATGCTTTTCTCCAAAAATCGTAAAATTCAGAAGCTCTATTTGAGCTTAAGCTTAATGAACCTCCTTTACGAAATCCATAAGAGCTTGTCAACTTGAGTTTCCATACGCACCAGAAATTCACTCTCGGTCCTGCTGACGAGTTGAACTGCCCATACAGATCCCCAACAAAAAAAACCATCTTTTAACATATTTGCATCAATTTGCACATATGGGAAATGGTCACGCGTACGCAAATATATTCTGGATATCTGAATTTCAGGGGTTTCCGGGTTGGATCTGGGCGA
>JGI10211J34971_10003003_pt1 | contig 13587 bp, 12 predicted proteins | sample Etolagsediment_FD_34971 | JGI IMG/M metagenome (IMG submission 34971) | reverse complement strand
CTACAGCCCTTGCCAAGCACTGGGCTCGGATGAAGGATGGCAAGAGCCCCGCCGTCACCCCCCATGGCCGTGACCGCTACGCCCGCGATCTCGCGGAGGATTTATCATGAGCGAACGCATTCCCCCCTACAGCGACGAGTGTGAACGCGGCGTGATAGGGGCGTCCCTACTTGATTTCGGTGAGCATACGCTAGAATTGTGCGACCGCTACGAAATCACAGAAGCGGCGTTCTATGTTCCCGCCAATCGGACTGTGTTCAAATCGCTGCTCGACCTTCATGCGAGTGGCCATAGCGTTGACGTGCTGACGCTGATCAACTACATGCGCGAGGCTGGAACGCTCGAACAAGTTGGTGGTGTCGTTGCCATCAACCGCTTCATTGACGACACGCCGACATCCAAACATGTTGAATACTACATCAACGAAGTGAAGAAGCGCGAGAAGTTACGCGACATAGTCGACATCGCCAGAGATGCAGACATACAGTGCTACGACGGCAATAGCGATCCCGACAAGATTCTGGAATGGTTTGAAGGCAGAATTGGAGGGGTATCGTCAGCAGGGACTGCCCGAGAAAAAAGTTGGGCAGAAGCCGTTGGTATAGCGTCGGAAGAAATGGAACGCATCATGTCGTCTGGCCGGGGCGTGGATGGCATTAGCACAGGGTTCGCCGATCTTGACCGCGCCACGTCTGGCCTGACGCCCGGAGAGCTTGTGCTGCTGGCTGCAAGGCCAAGCCAGGGCAAGACGAGTTTAGCCATGAACATAGCCGAGAATGTGGCGACAGGCCGTGGGGATGCCGACGGGCAGTCTCATCCAGTGGCTATTTTCTCGCTGGAAATGTCGCAGGACGCACTTGCGAAGAGGATGATGTGTAGTTATGCGGGTGTGTCCTGGTACAAGATTGTGCGTGGGTTTGTTCAGCGTGAGTCTGCGCAGAACCTTGTCGCTGCTGCGGCATACGCAGCCAAGCTGCCGATTCACTGCGATGACGGCGGTGGGCTGGACGTTCAGCAAGTTCGGATTCGCGCCAAGCGCATGCAGAAAAAGCACGGCATCGGCTTGATTATCATCGACTATCTTCAGTTGCTGAATGCCGAAGCTAGAGCACGACACGGGCGGCAGATCGAGACGATGTACATTTCTGGACAACTCAAGGCGATGGCGAAAGAACTGAACCTTCCTGTATTGGCCCTGAGCCAGTTGAGCAGGATTAAAGACGATAGGCTCGAAATCCCACGCCTTCACATGCTCCGGGACTCCGGCGCACTGGAACAAGATGCTGACAAGGTGTTGTTTCTACGACGGCCGTGCATGTACGAGAACGACGATGCCTTCGAGGACAAGACACGTGCAGATGTTACGATAGCCAAGAACCGAAATGGTCCTGTGGGCAGGATAACCATGAACTTCGACGACAACCTGACACGCTTTTCAGACCGCGCCCGCGCCACAGATTACGAGGACTAGCCATGAATTACGCCACCCCGACGCGCCCCTACGCCGGTAATATCACCGACGACCCCGACGTGTTGCTCACCCTGCCCTACATTCCGAAATGGTTGCTTCTCTACATCCCGCCCGAAGAACGGCCCAAGCAGCCCACCTCAAACCAGCGTGGTGCGATTCGTCGCAGGCTACGGATGCGCGACGGGAAGAACTTCAACCGGTGCATGGGGCAGAGCAAGCGGAAGGTGCTCCAGTTCGAGAAAGCCGGGGATTTTTCCCATTCCGGCTGGTTGCGTGGCACACACGGGTATGAGCCGAGCAAGCGCGGGGAAGGGTTCCACAAGTTCAAGAAGCGTCCGAAGTGCGACTTTTGCGAGGCATGCCGCTGCACGTTCACGGCGGGGTGGGGCACCAAGGGCGACTTCTACGGGTTAGGGCCGGAGACGGGGACGCTTGGGGTGGGGTTCTGCATGCACTGCATTACGTCTCTGCGATTGCAGCCGAAGATTGTTTTGAGAATTGCTAGACAAGAAGTGAACGCTATGCAATCATATGGAGATATTGCTATGGACACAGAATACGCACTTCAGGAGATGAGGGCCGAGACGGCGCTTGCCAAGCAGCGCAACGACATGCGGCAGGAGATGGACGTTGCCTACCACGCCCTGCAAGAATTGACGCAAGAGCTGGTCAAGAAGAAGCGGCCACAGCAGCGCGTACAAGGTCAACTTGTGGACGTGGACGACGTGACCCTGCTGGACATGCGCGAGAAGGCCGTGCGCATGTTGGACAAGCTTCGACTGAGCGATTTGAAGCTGGACAGGACGAAGTTCTTGCAGGTCGATCACGTGGTCCAGGCCGCCAAGGAAATTGAGATTGCAGTCCGTGACGCAATAGACGAGACTAGGGAATTGAGCGTGAAGCAAACGATAGGCGAGGAAATCGAGACTGACCGGCCCGTGCCGGAATATGTGTGGGACAAGTTTGCTGAACGGTGGGCCAAGATTTGGGTGGACTTACGCGGGAAGGCGGGCATGGGAGTGCGCCAATCGTGACAAGGGCAATAGTGCGGGCGATACGCAAGTGCGATGACGGGATTCATACTCCTGTTTGCGGGGGGCAGTACCCCGGCCCGCTACCAAACAAGGCTATCAGATGACCGACGCGTTTGACAAACTCAGTCGGGTGATGGCAGACGGCGATGAGTCGTGGCGTGAATTCCCGGCGTTCTGGTGCTATGAGCCTTGGGACGTGCCCGAGCGTCCGCAGTGGGTGATGGACTTAGCCGCCACTGACGGCATCGACATCAACGGGGGCGACGTACATCGGTGTGCAGGCCCCGCCCCCCGGCAGTTCCAGTCCGGGTTCCACCTATCTACCCATTTCGGGCGAATCATCATGGCCGCGAGCCAATCAGGCAAGTCGTTGTGTGTGTTTTTCGACATCCTCATGCGTGCCACTGGGGAGATTCCTTTCTCCCTGCGCTATCCCAAGGGCCACGACACAGGCATCCCGCGAGTCGTCAGCAAGGAAAACATCGCCCGGTGGGGCAGGCACAGCAAGGATACAGGCGAGATACTGGATTACGACATCAACGCTGCGAATGACGGTTCGTGGGATTGCGGGAACGTGACTGGGGTGGGGGTATTCCCACGCGATCGGATTGTGCCGCCTGGGTCCACGATACGTTTGGCGTCAACCAAACAGGCCATCAACCAGAACTGGTGGCTGGCGTTCACCGGGGAACAGGGGTCGCAGTTGGGGCGGTTTTTCCCGCCACACTTTCTTGACCGCACCAAGGGATCTACGACCAAGCGCGGGTCTAACAAGCAGGAGCATGTCGCGCATTTGCTGCGCGGTGTCCGCATCCAGATGATCACCTACGAGTCCGAGGTCAAGGGGCTCGAATCGATTAAGGTGCCGACGTACTTGGACGAGGAACCCAAGCCCACCCAGGAGGCGTTGTGGGGCTCTCTGGTCTCGCACGCCACGGATTACTCCCTATCCATGACCCCGTACTACGGGATTACGTGGACCAAGCCAATCATTTTCCCCGAGGTTGTCACCGACCACCAGAAGCTTTTCCACGCCTGTGCTTACGACTGCCCGTACAAGACGCGGGCCGAACTTGAGCGCGACCGCAGCGCGTACCAAGGCAAGCTCTACGAGATTGGACCCCGGATTTGGGGCATGCCCACTGGTCAGCGCGGCGAACCGTACTATGACAGAGACAAGATCAACTTCTGGATACGACGCTGGCTCCCCCACTACCCCTACAANCTCGTCCAGTTCGANCCGACAGCAGAGTGGGGCGGNATCAGAACCAATCGAGATNTGTACCACCACCCTGGCCTGCTCGACACCCCTGTACGCATGGTCGAGGCGCATGAAGAAGATGAACAATCCGTCTGGCGGCTGTACGAAGACCGGCAGGATGGGGTGGGGTACCTATCAGCTTCAGACCAAGCGGAGGGTGCAGATACCCCGGAAGAAGCAGGGGACCGGTCCACGTGCGTCATCTCACGGCAGCACGGGGACGATCCAACAAAGCCGGTGCTGGCCTGCACCCTCCGCTCTACCCTTCCCGTGGCGGCGTTCACACGCGTCGTATTGTACGCGGCCCGCTACTTCCACAACGCCCTGCTTGCCCCTGAGAGTGGGCGGGGTGACTCGAACCGGGCCTTCATGGACGAAGCCGATCAGTGGCCGTGGTGGTTCAAAGACACGATGATTCGGCAGAGCACCAAGAAAGCCAAGGAATACCGTGGTTGGTGCCCGACGGTGGACCGGCGGGAGACGATTTACAACCGACTCATAATGGATTTCATTGACAAGTACGACCAAGACGAGTATCCTGAATGTCCAGATGAGTGGATACTCAAGGAAGCGGCCGGAGCGGTGGTCAGTCTTACGCGTGGCGGCGTGAAGAAGTGCGATCATCCTCCGGGCGAGACGATTGACAGTCTGACCTCATTTGGTATTACACTGTTCTGTATGCAACCAGAGTATAACAAGCAGATCAAGTACCGTGGAACGGAGAAACCGACTCGCTCGATATTCGACATACTGGATGAAGCCGCGACAACGCCCCGCGTAAAACATCTTGGTGGCGGGACACTCGTACTGCGGTAAGGAGATTATCATGACAGACGACAAGTGGATCAAGACGCTGTGGGACTCGTTCATGGATTCGTGGGAATACTTCGAGACCGACATCAGCCGGCTNGAATCCTTGCAGGACACATACGACAACAAGGTGGACAAGGACAGATGGCAAACCGTCTCACAGATTCCCCTGCCCCTGGCCTGGGCGTCCAATGAGTCCGTGCTTGGTCCCGCGATGGACTACCTGTTCCCGGCGTTTCCCGACACGAAGCTCATTCCGAGCGAACGGATGGAGGTAGACGAGCTGGACCGGGTTACATGGGCTTTGCACCTGATGCTCACGCACCGCATGAACGTGCGCAAAAACTGCCATAAGGCGGTCAAGGACTGCTTCAAGGTTGGTGTAGGCTATAACATTGTTGAGCCGATCACGCTACGGTTGCCCGAGCGGTTCGAGGTTTCTATGGGTGGGAATCGCCTGAATATCATGGGGCGTGGGGCATCCACGCGCAGCCTGCGCTGCCGGTATCTGAGCGGGGGGCGGGTTATCGTATACCCCGAGGGGACCGACTTCAACGGCGATGACCGCACGCCGATGGCCTTTGTGTTCGACACCTACCCGGAAGATGAGTTCCGCGCCCTGTTTTCCAAGCAGGTGCGTGATGGTGAGGCGGTGGACTTCTCCGGCGACGTTGAAACCATGATTCAAGAAGCGCGGCACAATGGCGTCACGTCTGCCAATGCTTACCAACTGTTCTATGAACGGCTCAGCGGCCACTCGATATTCAGGCCATCCAAGCCAAACACCCCNTGCGTNGTCCCGGTTCTCAAGTGCTTCACGGACCACGAAGAAGGGCGTCACACATACCTGTTTGTCGGAAGCGCAAATCGCCGGATCGTATTCGACCAGAAAGGCTCGTTCTCAACGATGAGAAAGCCGCTGATTAAGTGGGATGCATGGGCAGACGCCGACCGCTGGTATGGCATGAACATGGCCGAGGCAGGCGAACGCATAACATGGGCCAAGAACACCCTGTTCAACGGCATTATGGACCTCGTTAATATGTCCCTCAACCGTCCATTTGCCTATGACGCCACTAATGGCGAGCCTCCTGAGTGGGGACCGGGGCACCAGTCGGTTGCCATTCCGGGTGAAATCGGGAAGGCAGGGGATTTCCTGCGGCCTCCGGGGGTAGATCAGGCGACGATGGGGATGATGGACGTTGTAGACGGGCTGGACCGTGATGTGACCGGGCAGCGTGACTTCACGCAGCGCAACTACACACGTGGCGGGATGCAGGCGTTCAAGGAATTGCTGTCCAGCACAACGGGGCGCGAACAACTTCGGCACTCTCTGTTGCAGACGGGGGGCAAGCAGGCATTGGTTGAGCAGACGATACTGATGCTACAGACCTTGGACAACATGGACCTGAACTTCCAGCGGCCCGCCATTAACGCCGACACGAAAGACGAGTACATCGAACACTTCTCAGTCACGCCAGACGATTTTAGGCATCATTTCAACGTCCTCCTTGATCTTGAGCAGAAGCACCGCCGTTCGTCAATGGACCCGAATATGCGCCTGATGATCTATGACCGCATGCGCCAGAGCCCGAATTGGGATGACTGGTACGCGGAAGAGTTCCTGGTGGACGACCCCTACGATCTGATGAAGGGGCGTAAGCCGAAGGAAGTTATCCGCCAACAGCAGCAAGAGCGTGAGGCGGCGCAACTGGAGGCCGTCCGGGCGGGTAATGAGCGGGGTGCGGCGGCTGGAGGGGCTGAGACGCCACCGGCTATGGCCGGGGCTATGATGGGGGGTGCGGCGTGAAAAGATGTCCTAGCCTACTGAGAGAGCAGTATGCGTCCATGACGCTCGCGCAACTCAATGACGCCAGGCGCAATCTGCTCAACTGCAAGCAAGAGCGCTCTGGATGGGCAGCGGTAGCCATCTCGGATCATGCACGTGATGGTTTGCTGACCGCGAAACGCGACGAACTGGAGAAAGCCCGCGACCAGTACAGGGTCATTGCTCGATCCGCCGAACAGCAGGCCCCGGCCACGATTGTCGCGCGGCTCATTGCTCAGGCCGCATTTGAGGAATACATACGCGGCGACATCCACAACTTGGAAAATGCAAAAAAAGTTATGGAAGGGCTTGACGAACAGTTAGCATTTTGCGATACTGCTATCAAGTCAAAGGAAAAGCAGGCTCAATTGGCCCGCTAAATAATGGGAGGTCGCTATGGCTGACGGGGATAACGAGAAGGAACTCGCCCGTGTAAAGGCAGAGGCAAAGGAGTTGAAGGAAAAGGTTTCCGAACTTGAGGCCGAGCTGGAGAAGCAGCAGAAGATCGTTGACAACGCCGAGAAAAAGTTCAACGAGATGGCCGAAGAGACCGGGGACAACCGCAAGGCGGCGACGGCAGCGATGAAAGACCTGCTTGCGGTGCAGAAGGACTACAAGAAAGTAGTCGATGATTTGCGGCATGCGCAGGAAGCGCTTGCCAAGAAGGTGGATGAAGTGGGTCCAGAAGGTTCCGGTGGGAACAACCAGAGGAAGACATTGGGGGAACAGATCGAGGAAGCCGAGAATGGCCTGACGACGGATGAGCAGGCCGCGCTCGCCGAGGCAACTAAGGACATCAGCGATGATGAACTCAAGGAGTTTCGTGCAAGCGGGAAAGATTATCTCGACTTCATCAATCAGTTCCGCAAAGAGCACTCCAATGCCGATGCTGGCCTGCCGAGCTGGAGGAAGAAGCCCGCGCAAAGCAAGAAGTCTCCTGGTGGAGACGAAACCGAGCTGAGGAAGAAGATGTTTGCCTTGCTCAAGGATGCACAGAAGAGCGCGGACAACGTACCAGACGGACCCAGTGGTGGCGGCGGGCCATCGCGCAGGCAACAGGCACCGGAGCGCCCGGCGATGAAGCCTGCCACTCACATCGTGGGAGCACGTTAGTACAGTCTGCGCTCATGTAAACAAGGAGAAAACCTGACATGAGCGTTAGCACTTACACATGGCAGCGGGGACCGTGGTCCAGCATCTCGCCGAGCGCGGCCAGTTCGCTGGATTTCAACAACATCTCCGTTGAGAACATTCGCCCGGCTTTCTGGCATCAGCGCACAGACGCTGAACAGGAAACCAAGGCGTACAATCACGAGGCGTTGCTTTCGTTCCTTGAGGACGAGTTTTCGACGCCGCAGTTCGCCACGGACAACCCCGTTGTGAAGTTCCGCTGCGATGCAGCGCCGGACTTCTACACGACCAACGACAAGGCCATTGCCTCGTCCGACACCTATATGGAGTTGAACGACTCCATCATCGCCGAAGAGGGCCGGATCATCCGCTGCCCGAAGTACGGGGTTGAATACCGCGTGCTCGATGTGGATGACGACCACAGCGAAGGCTGGACCAATGGGGCCGGTGATGCCTGCAACGTGTACTACGAGCAGTTGACCGGGCCTGTCATCGCTATTCCGTTGGGGAACTACTTCCACTTCGGAGAGGGCGTCATGGGCGAGCAGGGCGAACCGAAGCGTGCGATGACCTCCGTGCCGGGCGACTGGTTCTGGAACAGCATGTCGTACGTCGGTCTGTTCGACGGGATCACGGACATCCAGCAGAAGGCCAACATGCTGCGCGGATGGGGAACGCATCCCCGCCTGCGCGACGACGTGTACTTCCAGCACCGCTACTCGAAGCAGCAGGCGGTTCTGTTTGCGCACCGGCACTTCGGCACCGATTCCCAGGGGGCCGAGGGCAACCTGTGGATCGCCAACGGGATTGTCCCGCAGATTCAGACTAACATCCTGTCGGCTGACGACAACGGTGTGAACCTGACCTACGGCATCCTGAACGACCACTGGGAACGTCTGTTCGACAGCGAGCTTACCGCACCTGAGAAGCACCACTTCTGCGATGCGGCCCAGTACCGCACCATTCGCATGCTTGCACAGCAGGCCGGAGCCCTTGAGGGCGAGTATCCGGTGCTGAGCACCAAGCAGGCGATGGACACGACCGGGATGGACTCCTACGGTGTTCCGATGATGGACATTGTGCTTCAGAGCGGCATGCACATTTACGTGCGCCAGCTCCGCAAGGCGTTCTCGTCCCCGGACTTCCGTGGATTCGGCGTCACGCTGGATCGCGGGCAGCACGGTGTTGTGTTCGGCCACTACAACGGGATCAACGAAGTGTGGCACGACGACATCGAGACCAATCCGCGACGCATTACGATGCGCAGCGATGCGGTGGTTGACTCCTGGGTTACGCTTCTGCCGAACGAGTCGCTGAACGGGCTGATCTTCGGTGGTGTGCCGGGGCTGGTCGGCTAGTAACGAAACACGGCGTCGCCCTGTTTGTCGGGGCGGCGCTTAACAAGGGAGGAGATGGGGGACCATGAGAGTACACGAGATAGCGACGGAGGTTGGGACGGACTGGCACGAGGTTGTGGATGACTTGGGCATCACGTCTGGGAATCACATGACCACCGTGGAAGACGGCAAGGCCGAGGCGTACATTGCGGCAAAGACCGAGGACAAGCGGGCAACCGCCTCGGGTGAGCGCACGGTGCGTTTCTGGACCCCGCGTGGCGGGCTGCGTATTCTGCGGGCGGACGGCGACCACATTGTGTTCGACGATCCGAAGCGAGGTCTGATGCACGCCTACGAGTGTGCGGACGGCAGCGACCATGCCAGAGTCCTGCGCGAGAAGAGGGACGTTGAGCGGGTGTACGAGGTGGTACCTGAACCGGAGAAAGACGACAAGAGGCGGTATCAGTTCCGCAGTTATCTGGAACAGTACATCAACACCGGGCATGACCGCACGGATGGCGCGAACACGACACGTGTTAAGGCTATCCAGCGGATTTTGCCTGACGATGTGCTGGCAACGATTCCTGTGAGCACGAAGATGGTGGCTTCCAGAATACTGGATGAACTGGTGGCGCGCGTGTCGTTCAAGGTGGAAGACTACCCGATTGAATTGGGTGGCTAAGGAGAAAGAGAAGATGAAGAATACACTGATTGGAAGTTTGATTCTGACGCTGGTTGCTGCGCAAGCGGTTTTCGCTGGCACGGCAGGCGTCACGAACACGGTAAAAAGGAACTCGCAGTACCGCGTTGGCGGTGGCGATGGAAGCCTCCAGTATGAGGCTAAACTCACGCTGGACAACATTGTCACGAAGCTCGACGCGATGACTACGACGGACGGGCTGGAGCCTGAGAATCTGAACAGCGGCACGGTACCTGTTGACGTGATGATTCAGTCTGAGAGTCTGACAAACGACATGGCGCAAATCCTGTCGGACTTCAGCCTGGAGATCGGCACGGATGTGCAGGCGTATGACGCTGACCTGACGACCTACGCCGGGATCACCCCGGCCGCCAATGTCCAGTCTCTGCTTAGCGCCGCTGATTACGCGGCAATGAAGGCATTGCTGGATATGGAGATCGGTACCGACATTGCGGCGCTTGGGATCACTACGACGATCACCACGTTCTCGTCACTCATCTTCACGGATGGCGTCTTGACATCGGTGGTGCTGCCATAATGAACCGTTACCTGAGAGCGCAGTTAGTTCCGGCCATAGCAGTCGCGGCGTTTGCCGTTCCGCTTGTGGTGTTCTGTTGGCGGGTTATGTGGGAACAGCCCCCCCCGCCAGCCGGGCGCAATGAGGCGATATGGGAACAGGCCATTGTGGCGCGTGGGGATCGGAACATCGACTCGCAGGCGGCAGTGACTTACCGGGCCTGGTATAATCTCGGGACGGCTGCGCTCCAGAACGGCAATCTGCCGAAGGCGGCAAAATGCTTCCATGTGTGCCTTAGCAACGCCCCCGAGGGGAGCCGCGAATGGCTCAACTCTGCGGTCTGCATGGCCCTGCTCTGTGACATCATGGGTAAACCGGAACTTAGCGACAGATGGATAACACAGTTTGCGAAGTACCATCCGGCCATATCTAAGATGCGATCAGAAGTCAAGGGTGGCTGGCTGGCGCTGCGCAGGGCACAAGAAGCGAAGATGGAATCAAGACGAACAAACCCCAATACCAAGGAGACAGAAGATGCCTAACACACTGAAACACCCGATGCAGATCGGAAATGCCCGCCTCACCTCGCTGATTCATAAGCGAGTTACGGCGGACTTCGACGACGACACGACCGCCCTGGGGTGCCTGAAACTGCGCTTCTCTGAGAACGTGCAGGTTGGTGGCACCGCTTCGGCGACGCCCTACCGGGCGACCTATGCTGTGGATGGTACGGCCAAGACCCTGACCATCGACATCAAGAACCACACCACGACCGGTGCGGCCAACTCGGACGTGACCTTCACGATTACGTTCGGCGCGGCCAAGGTGGACTGGTCGAGCGGTGCGGCTACGGCCTACTCGCTCAAGGAACTCATTGACCTGCTCAACCAGACCGACGCTGGCGGGACCAATGGCAAGATGCTTCGCTGCATCCGCGCCGAGATTGGCCCCGGCGGGCGGTACGACATGGTGCTGAACACGGCCAGCGAGTTCGTGGACGAGAGCGACACCGAGATTCAGCACGCCGCCCTGACGGAAGCGCAGTCATGGACGACATGCCTGAAGCGTGACATGGACGCGCACACCGAAGACAGCGACTACCTGTGGTACTACAGGCTGCATATTGGCGGCACCGAGACCCGGATGCCGTTCAAGTTGCTCGACCTGTGGGGAGCCATTGGCACGGACACGGGTGCGACGGTTCAGGTGGTCCGCGACGACGATTGGGGCTATGTGGCCCCGGTCGGAACGTGGGCAACCGACATCGCCAATCACGACGTAGTGTACGAGGTAACGGCAGCGAACCTGCCCGCCAACCCCGGCGCTTCGTCCAACAGCATGATCCACAACCCGAACGAGGCTGCGTCGGTACGTGGGCCTCTGCTGGTCATTGTGAAGGGCGACACAGGAGGTGCCCAGACCATCACGATGAACGCGCAGTTGCAAGCTGATGTAGTCTCGGCGGTATAACCTCCCTCTGCCGACGAGATAGGGGGCGGCGCGGGAACCCTGCCGCCCGCCCCCGCTTTTTTCAGGGAAGGAGACTACCATGAGACAGACAATCACGATTCTGCTTTTTGCCCTGGTCCTGCCGTACATGGGATTGTCCGGCGAGAAGATTCTGTCCCGCCCGACAAAGGTTGAGAGTGGGTCTGCGGTGTTCACGAATGCGCTGTCTGTGGCGGGCACGACGGCGGGGGTACCGGCGCTGGAACTGTACCGTGTAGAGTTTGCGCTATCGACGGCGGCGCTGACCAACGTGTTTGCCATTCAGCGTGTGCGCACGTACGAGTTGCCGTTTGTGACCACATCGTCTGTGATTACAGGCACTGTGAACGGCGTCAGCCAGACGTACACGAACTACCACAAATACTCTGGTGGCACGGCGACGTACACGAACAGTTACACCCTGGCTACCACGACAAACGACACGAGCACGCAGTGGTTTGATCGGGACGACTTCGGTGACGGACTGGTACTTGAGCCGGACGACGTTGTGACATTCTCATTCACGGAGACAGCAGACTTCTACATGACGCACGTTTACAAGGTGCTTGAACGCTAGTAGAAGGCACAGGAGGGGCCAATGCGACGTATCACCCTACTTGGGCTCACAATCGCCCTGACGGGGCTGTTAGCGCATGCTACGGCCCCCCTGATTTATGAGGGCGAGATTAATTTACAGGGGCGGCCGATGGCACTTGGCGGCCGCGCGCAATGGGACATTGGCGTCAAGGTGGCGAACACCGGGCGGGTGCGCCTGTACACGTACTCCGGCACGAATGTCTATGACGCTTCCTCAGACACCGTGACGTTCCATGCTGGTCCGTCCGAAGACGAGTCTGGCGTCATTGAGATCACCTGCACGGCGACCACGACGTATGTGGAATTCACATTCACCACGAACAGTCTGGCCTACGCCTTCGACAACTGGTACTCGGCAATCAAGTTCGTGCAGGGGACGAGTCAGGTGTCTCAGCCCGAGGGGAAGCTGCGGTGTTCCGGTGCGCCCGAGGTGGACGGGGGGAGCCTGACCTTCACGTACAACGTGGATTGGTCCCTGTACGAGTTTTCCAACGGCGGGTCCGGGCCAGCGATAGGCGACTCCTCGACGATTACGTGGACCACCAATTCCAGCGGGCAGGTTGTGTTGGCGCTGACGGGTTCACTTCCGGCTATTGGCGGCAACATTAACATGGGCGGCTACATTGCCACCAACTACGGCACCCCGAGTGCTGACGACCATGTGATTGACCGGGGCTATGCGGACGGGCGGTACTATCAGGTTGCGGGCGACACGTTAGAGGGCACCATGAATGCTGGTGGTTACTCCATCACCAACATTGCGGACAGCTCGCTTGTGTTTGCCGGTGGCGAGGATATTACGGCGGCAGAAGTGGGGCAGTGGGAGACCGCCTACGGGTGGGGCGACCACGACGGCGACACGTTCAATGGGGCCAACATCACCAACGGCAATGCTTCAACCATGTTCTCCAGCGGAACCCTTCCCGTTGCCCGCTACGAGTCCTACGCCGATTTAAGCGGCAGCGGTTACTTGGACGGCAGCGACCCGACCGACATCCTGGTCCGCAGTGTGGCTGATGCCCGCTACATCAACACCAACGAGACAGGCGTCACCCTGAGCGGATCATTCACGGGCGACGGCTCCGGCCTCACCAACCTCAACGCCTCCTCCCTGGCGAGCGGCACGGTCCCCAATGCGCGGCTGGACGCCGAATTGCAGGAGTGGGCCGAGATCAGCACCAACGCGGGGATCGACGAGGCAAACCTGGACGCGAGCGTCAACGCATCGCTGGATTTGGCGGACAGCGCCACACAGCCCGCCACCCTCGCCACGCACACCAACCTCTCCCTCGCCTCCGGTGCGCACGGGGGGGAGGCAGACCCGGTGTGGGCGGCGGCGAGCAACAGTTACGCGCTTGTGACCGACGTTGACGACCTGTCAGGCGTAACGGATGCGGCGACGGCCCGGACCAA
>JGI10211J34971_10003002_pt1 | contig 13589 bp, 20 predicted proteins | sample Etolagsediment_FD_34971 | JGI IMG/M metagenome (IMG submission 34971) | reverse complement strand
GGGGGGATAACGATGAATATAAAATGTGAGGTCTGCGGTAGTGCCGCAGATCACAAAGACACAGACGGTCAGATGCTATGCAGCAAATGTGCCTTGGATAAACATAAAGACGCCATAAGCGCGATGAAAACACGAAAGGAGAATAGCAGATGAGAGGTCAAAGGATGCCTGTACGTGTGCGTAGACAGAAATTATCATGTGATTTGGATAAAAGGCATATCGAAATCCCAGAAATAATAAACCGTGCAACCCGCCGTGCTGCGGCAAGCATGAAGCGTAAGCAAAAGGAGGATAAGAATGTTACAGTTAGGCGGTAAGCTAACCGAGGAGCAGCGGCTTGAAAAAGCCGTTGTTCAAATCATGCACAAACAACCTGCCATTGGTGGGTTGGTTATGTTGGGCAAGCGTGTTGTATGTGATAAGACACGCACGGCATGTACCGATGGACGTGACGAGTGGTATGGACGTGAGTTTGTACGTAACCTGAACGACAAGCAGCTACGCTTCCTCATTCTGCATGAGATGTATCACAAGATGTATCGCCACTTGATTACGTGGCGGCATCTATGGAAGAAATGTTCCAACACAGCCAACCGTGCGATGGACTATGAAATCAACATCAAGATACTCGACGAGTATGGAGAGTTCGTGGAGTGGATCGAAGGCGGCTGTCTCGACGAGACCTATCGTGGTTGGGGTACAGCTAAAATCTTTGACGACATCTACAAGAAGCGCAAAGAACGCGAAGGCGGTGAAAGCGGTGAAGGTGAAGGCGGCGGTGGCGATGGTGGCGGCGATGGTGACGGTGAACCATTCGACGATCACGATTGGGAAAGCGCCAAAGAGATGACCGAGGAGGAGAAGCGCGAGCTAGAGCGTGAGATCGACGAGGCAATCCGTCAAGGCAATATCGTGGCAGGCAAAACCGGAAGCGGTGGCAGTCGTGACATGGAGGAGTTGTTGCAGCCCAAGGTCGATTGGAGAGAACCGTTCCGCGAGTTCTTCATGGCTACCTGTGCGGGTAACGACAATTCGACGTGGCGCAAGCCCAAGCGTAGGTTCATTGCGCAAAACGTGTATCTGCCATCGACGTTCAGCGAGACCATTGGCGAGTTGATACTTGGCATTGATACGTCAGGTTCGACATTCGCGCCGGGGGTGTTGCCTGCGTTTATGACCGAGACGAAATCCATCTGCGATATGCTACGCCCCGAGCGGGTTCGCATCTTGTATTGGGACACAGCGATCTGTCGTGCTGAAGTGTACGAGCAGTATGAGTTGGACAACATGATACACACCACACAGCCCGAAGGCGGTGGCGGCACGGACGTTAGCTGTGTGGCTAACTACATCACAGAGCATAAGCTCGACCCGCAAGCTATCGTGTTGCTGACCGATGGGTATCTATTCGGAGGCTGGGGCAACCGATCTGGCATCATCCGACCCTGTGGTGCGTGTTGGACAATGCGAGTGCGCGTCCGACCAACGGCAAAACAATTCACATCAAATCGGAGGATATGTGATGAATAATATTTTTGTGGATAACCCGTTTATCCGCTGCCCCGAATGTAAAGGCGTAGGTAAAGAAATCGCTGAGCGCAACGTGATGATGAGTAACGATAATCCATACGGTTACATAGAGGAGTATGAGCGTGATTGTCGTAACTGCGATGGGCTTGGCGAAATCGAAAGGGGTTATGATGATTGAATTTTTTACAGTTTTGGTCTTGCAGTACGAGTTGCAGGGCAAAGAGCTTGAAGCAGTTGTGTGGTTTGAAACCGAATCTGACTGCCAAGCGGTGTTGCAGAACGATATTGCAGCACCATTGTACGACGAGTTGTATGACTTGTACGGCAATAACATGATGATGTTCTGCGAAGTATCGGAGACCGTCTCAAATATAATCAGGCCGAAAACACGGCCAACACAGGAGAATAACTAATGGCACTTACATATTCAGCATTCCAAACTTTTGCAGAGGTGGAGCATCACTACAATGCTATCAAACCTTTGATATCGAAATGCCACAGCAAAGAAGAAGATATCCGACCCATCGGGGATCGTAAGCGTAAGTGGGAGCGTATCGTTAAGCTCAGCGATTACTGCTATGCGTTTCTTGATGGATATTGCTTTGGCGACCCCGTGTTTAAAACGTGGGGAACCGACAGAACCGTTACCAAAGCGGATACCGAATTTTACGCTGCTATCGTGTGGCGCAAGCATCGTGACGGAACCACAAGCGTTAAGATACGCAATGGCACGGGGCCGTGGAACCATGTCAGTAGGTATCAGTTCCTATCACGTCACACACCGAGAGGTATGTACTTCCTAGTGTCCAACGGGAAGCAGTATATCAATCTGACCAGTAATTACGGGGATAACGATAGACATTTCCTAGCCAAAGGCAGAACCGTGCCAAAAGAGGTGAACCCCCATTGGAAAAAGTGTACTAAACGCAAAGACAACACGGCGTTAGCCTTCAAGCTAACTCCTGACGGGAAGTGGCTGCGTGATCCAGAAACAGGCGAGGATCTGCCGATACCGCCGCGTGTCAACAAGGCGTTGAAAGCCAAGTTCAAGGAGCCGCTGAGAGAGTTCTTTGAGTGGGGCATGACGCTCGCAAACATGCTGCCGCTTACGGATAACGACTACATCCGAAAGATGCGCACCGAGGCGTATGAATATTATTCGGAAACAGAGGGCACAGGATACATACGGCACAGAGATACCTACAACGTGAAGAATTGTAGGAGTATTATTACAGACCCCGAACATCCGCTGCGCCTGCATCTGTTCGTAGAGTTCGCGGAAACCACAGCCGATGGGTGGTGGCAAAATAGCTCTTACAAAGTGCAACAAGTAGAGACAAAGGAGGATCTGTCAGCAATACGAAACAAATACAATAACTGGGTGAACAAGCACCTTGGTTTCAAATCATAATATAAAAATGGAGAATGACTATGGGATACAACCCTTACTTAACGTCAGAAGCAATGCAACAGACAGAGAACAATAGCTACGTGGATAATGAGGTAGCTAGGTTCGCAGACGCCGTGGCCGCTGCACTAAAAGCAAAGTGGAGCTACAAGCGTAGGAACAGCGTTTGGATCTATCGTGAGAACGAAATCTATGCGCTAGGTTTTGTGGGTTACGGTGACTTCACCGAAAAAGCCAACGGAGACCCTGCGTATATTGTTCACAGTCGCAACATCGAGAACAACAGGTACAACGACTACAACGCGCAGCATTACATGTCGTTTGCCAAGCATTTTGAGAAAGGCTTATCCAATGCTACCCGCCACCTGCGCACCATACCGTGCCACGTAGCTGTGGAACGAGAGCTTAGAAACCTGCGTAGGCAGATGCGAGACATAGACGACTATAGTTCGCGGAAGGTTAGACAGTTGGCTAACGATGTCACCGATGGGCTAGGTCGTGGTAAAAGCTCGCCCTTGGAACGAGAGCTTAGAAACCTTGTAAACACGGGGCATACATGGCTTGACGCAAACTTTGGTGAACAAGTCAAAGCATTTCTTAACTACAGTGGCGAGGACACGTCCTCCGGTGAGAGTATGTTTGATGCCGTGTATATCAACATCTCGCCACGTGGTACGCAGTCGGCCAACGTGTACACTAACATGGATGGTAAGGAGTGGAATTGGCAACCAGACCCTAGCAATCATTACGGGTGCGATGTGGATCAGCTAGACGAGGAGCTTAAACGTAAGGTGTTCACACTGCAAATGGTTGAGCAGGGTACGTTTGTTCCGAATGTCGGCTTTCATGCGCTCGCAGGGAGATTGTTCTATGTCGCTCAAACCTAAAATAATAAATCTTGACACCCCCCTTGACGAGACGGTATATCGCATTTACATACAACCTTCATCGTTTGCTGTCGATGTAACGTGTTTAGGCACAGAGTGTTACGAGATAGAAAACTTTGGTAAGTATGTAAGCGATTTGCCAGATTGGATACAGGGGAAACTAGCGGTGCTTATGATGATGGGGGAAGATGACTATGGGCACGTAATCGAAGGCGTAGGCTTTCGCAAAGACCGTCATGTTTTCTATGTTAGCCATGAGGCTAACCCCGTCAGTATAGACAAGTTGGAAATGTTGTCGTGGTCTGTGTGCAGTAAACTTCCCTTAGTGCTGCGTCCTTTAGAAGGAGTTGTAGATGGGTGACGCTGAATTAACCATGTTCCAACAAGCGCAGTTGCGTTGGCTCAAGCGGCAGGTGGACAACCTGCAAGAAGAACAGTGGCGCGATGATGCGAGACCCCGCGTAAAGCAGGAACTCTTTGCAGCTCGTGAGGAGTTGGATACTTACGTGAAGAACCTTCGTAACGCAGGGGTGAAGATATGACACCGGAAGCGAAGGTAAAGAAAAAGGTAGTACGCATCCTGAAAGATGCGGGTGCGTATTACTTCTACCCTGTGACGGGTGGGTACGGGCGCAGTGGTGTGCCTGATGTAGTGGCATGTCTGGAAGGTTACTTTCTTGGCATCGAATGTAAGGCGGGGAAGAATAAACCTACCCCGCTGCAACAGAAAAACTTGGATGATATAGACACAGCAGGAGGTGTAGCTCTGATTATTAACGAGGATAATCTGGACTTATTACAGTCCATAATACTGGGCATCAAAGTAGATGTCGCGATAACAAAAAACTCAAATGGAGAATAGATAGCCGTCATGGATATCACGCAAGAACAACTGAAGAAACTTTTTGGCGAAATGAAAGATGTCGCTATGGTTATGGAACGTATTCCGCCTAATGCGGGGGGCGTAGGGTTTGCTGTCACCACCGAGGGTGAGGCTTGTTTTGTCGGTAAGAATTATATCGAAAACAACGACCTGCAAGAAGGTGATTTCTTTACGGCGCGTGTCGCGCCTAATGTGGGGAACCACAAGACTAGCACTCCCTACAAGGTAGTGGGTAAGGTATCGCGTCTTGAAGGGTTTGACCCTTTTGCTGAAGAACCTTCACAAAAGGTGCAGCAAGCTACGCTAGAGGACCGCATCATGGACCTCATGCGTGACGAAGAACACTCATATCCGCACAGGGTTGGGGAGTTAGCCAGTAAGCTAACTACTAGCACTGCGGAAGTTCAGCTTGCGTTGCAGCGTATGCACAACGCGGGTGAGATATGGGAAGCAAAGATAGAACGTAAGGGTACGCAAACAAAAGCGTCTTACGTTTTGTGGGCGCTCGACGACGAGTGGTTTGCACTTGACTACGAGTGATACGGATCGGGGGTGCGGCTTGTACGGTCGCACCCTTGAAGAGTTCATCTACGCCATGCACGGCTTAGATGTTATTTGGAAACCGAAGAAGAGTGGCGAAGAGCCACCGTTTTAAAGGAGAATAACTATGCCTACGAAGAAAACCACTGCGGTAGCAGAAACTTTAACAGTCCACACCGTAAAACAAGGTGTGATAAAACTGCGTATGATCGGTCAAACGCCGATGTACTTTAACAGCATGAGCAGTAAGGCCATGCGCGACTTGCTTATCGGCGGGGGAAAGAAAACCGCTGCGGAGAAGCAAGATATTAAACACAATCCAGAACAAGAGTTTCGGGAAAGTGTGTACACTAAACCAAAGGGCGACACGTTGCTGTGCTTCCCTGCGGCGGGTGTAAAGGGTTCGATGGTTACATCAGCGTTAGAAACAGCGGGGATCAAAAGCACAAACGTAAAACGCTTGGTGTTCTTACCCGAAAGTCAAATACAGGTTTGGGGTAAGCCATACCTTAAAATGGATATCGTGCGGTCTGCCGATATAAACAAAACTCCAGATGTGCGTACTAGAGCATACCTGCCAAACTGGTGTTCAGAAATAACGATTAAATATGTAACGCCTACGCTGAACGCCAACGGCATTGTATCGCTGTTGACAAACGCAGGGCTAATCGTAGGGCTAGGAGACTTTCGCCAAGAGAAAGGGCGTGGGTCATATGGCACGTTCTCTGTAGCAAGCGCGGAAGATATGGGTGAACACCAAGAGGCTTGGGATGAAATCACAAAAGAAGCGCGTGAAGTCCAAGAGTTAGCTATGGAATACCCCGAATGCGCTGACGAGCAAACGGCAGAGCTTATGAGACTTATGCAAGAAGAGCGGTTGCGTCGAGCAGCCTAAACGAAGAGGGGCGGTTCGCCGCCCTAATTCACGGATAAGGTATGGCGGTCGAGGTACGGCGAGTTGAGGTTTGACGGGGCTAGACGTGGCGGGGTCAGTCAAGGCGGTCGAGGTGTGTTCGGGTAAGGCGTGGATTGGCACGGCGAGGTTAGGCGGTCGAGGTGTGTTGAGACGGGGTATGGTGTGGTACGGCAAGGCGGTTTTGGTAAGTTCCGGTGCGTTGCGGTTAGGCGGGTTACGGCATGGCGGTCGAGTTGAGTTATGGTCAGGTAAGATGGGTTGTGGTGAGGCGGTTCAGGTATGTTGGGGTCTGGTAAGTTGGGTTACGGCATATCAAGGCGAGGCGGTCTAGGTGTGTTCGGTTCCGGTGAGGTTCGGCTTGGCACGGCGAGGCGGTCAGGGCTAGATAAGTTCTGGCGAGGCGAGTTGCGGTTAGGCGGTCTAGGTGTGTTGTGGTTTGGCGTAGCGTGGCGCGGTGTGGTTAGCCGACTGACTAACAAAAACAAAGCAGGCTGTGATGGCCTGCTTTACAAACAAAAACTATGGAGAATAAACTTATGTCTAAGTTTTCTAAAAAGACTAAGCAGCGTATCATAGATGATTACCTGCAAACTACGGGCGCGAATATGTTTGTGCCTTCAGAGTTCGTCGATTGGTTAGCAGGCGAGCCAGAGCATGAAGCGTACCAAGCGTTTTATGGGATTGACGATGTGGAAGCTGCGAGGCAGCATCGTATACAGTTGGCGCGGCAGATGGCGTCAGGGCTACGTGTCGTGGCAAAAACGGAGACAGTAGAAAGTTCTGTTGTTTCCATAAAGGTGACAGAATACCCTGCGTATATTTCACCTGTGTCAAAGCGGCGTGAGGGCGGGGGGTACGAACCTTTTGACCCTACCGATGAAGTTGCACAAGCTGAGCTACGCAGACAAGCCGGTGTAAGTTTGGCGGCGTGGCTTGAAAGGTTTCGCGGTGCAGCGGAAAATTATGGGGTTGATGTAACTCCAGTTGAAGAAATCGTGCGCGTGTTACGTGACGACAAAGATAAAGCAGTAGGAGAATAACTATGAGAGTAATTGGTAAAAAAGCAGAAAAAGTTTGGGCGTATCTTGTGAGGCACCCAAAGGCCTCTAATGCAAAAGTTGCTAAAGCGTGTGGCTGCTCGCCATCGTATGTAAATCTGCTCAAGAAAAAGATCGGCACACCGAAAGAGGTATTGGAAGAAGTAAATCTAACCGTGACACGCGCCGACGTTCTCGACACAGCCAAAGATTACGTGACGAAGGATCGTGCTGCGGAGCATGGTGACATGGAGAATAACTTCAACACCATTGCACGATACTGGTCTGTGCATCTGGATGCGCAAATAACCCCGACAGACGTTGCGGTTATGATGAACCTGCTCAAGGTTGCGCGTATAAAATCCAACCCAAAGTCTAAGGATAATTGGGTCGATGGTGCAGGGTACATGGCTTGCGGGGGAGAGATTGCTAGTGCCTTACGTGCGTAGGCCTAAAAAATCTAAAGAAGAAAAGATTGGGGTGGGGCCTTACCGTCCCAATCTTTGTTTTCGTTTCAACGAAAGAAAAGTAACGCTGCCCAAAGCCCCGTGGGAGGATGACGAAGATGGACATAGTGACGCTGGATTTCGAGACGTACTACGACAAGGAGTACAGCCTGTCGAAGATGACGACTGAAGAATACATCCGCGACGATAGGTTTGAGATTATTGGGTTAGCTGTAAAAAAGAACGATAAACCCACACGTTGGATACAAGGTGAGGAACTCACTACACGTTTCTTATCACACGTAGACCTCTCGTCCTGCGCTATACTTTGTCATAACACCGCGTTTGACGGGGCGATACTAGGGTGGCGATTTGGTGTGAAGCCGAAACTGTGGCTTGATACAATGTGCATGGCCCGTGCGTTACATGGCACGGAAAAGAGTGTGAGCCTAAAGGCTGTGGCTGAACGCTACGGCGTTGGAGACAAGGGTGATGAAGTTACCCGAGCGTTAGCCAAGCGGCTAACTGACTTTAGCGAAGAAGAAATTGCGAAGTATGCAGAGTATTCCCGCAACGATGTGGACCTGACATACGAGATTTTTAAGCTGATGTTCAGCGGAGTTGTTGGAAACCAGTTCCCACGGCAAGAGATACAGTTGATAGATCGCACGTTGCGTATGTTTATTGAACCTACGCTTGACCTAGATTTGTTCTTGCTGGAGCAACATCTCGAAGAAATACGCGAGCGTAAGGACAAGCTGCTACGCGATGCGAATATAACCGATAAGAAAGATTTGATGTCGAACAACAAGTTCGCGGAGCTACTTATAAGTCTTGGCGTTGAGCCGCCGAAGAAGATCAGCCCGACGACAGGCAAAGAAACTTTTGCATTTGCTAAATCTGACGAGGCGTTCAAAGCATTGCAAGAGCATGAGAATGATAGGGTGCAGTCGTTAGTCTCTGCACGTTTGGGTACTAAAAGTACCTTAGAAGAAACACGTACCGAGAGGTTTATATCCATTGGTAAACGTGGACTTCTCCCGGTTCCGATTAGATATTACGCAGCGCACACAGGTCGGTGGGGTGGACAGGATAAGATCAACCTACAAAACCTGCCGAGCCGAGGACCGAATGCGAAGAAACTCAAGAGCAGTATTATAGCTCCCGAAGGCTATACGCTCATTGATGCAGACAGCGCACAGATCGAAGCTAGAGTTTTAGCATGGCTTGCAGAGCAAAACGATTTAGTTAGCCAGTTCGCTAACGGCGAAGATGTGTACATAAAAATGGCTGCGCGTATATACGGCTGCGAAGAAGAGACCGTTACGAAAGACCAACGCTTTGTAGGTAAGACTACTATTCTTGGTGCAGGGTACGGCATGGGCGGTATAAAGTTCCAAGCTCAGCTAAAAAACTTTGGTTTTGAAATACCCGTAGAAGAAGCCAAGCGGATCATAAGTATCTACCGCAGTATCAACCACAGCATAGATAGGCTGTGGAAGGACGCGCAGTTTGCACTGGAGCAAATGACGCATAACGGTCCAGTTCGATTTGGTCGTAGGGGCGTTCTAAAAGTTCTACCAAAAGAGAACGCCATCCAGTTGCCATCGGGTCTTTGCATACACTACGAGGACTTGAAGTATGAAATGACCGAAGAAGGGTCACGCGAATACAGATACAAAGTACGGCGGGGCCGAAACAGAATTTACGGTGGTAAGGTGGTGGAGAACGTGTGCCAAGCCATAGCTCGTTGTATCATTGGCGAGCAGTTGCTAAGTATAGCCGAAAGATATAAAGTTGTCCTTACCGTACATGACTCGATTGTTTGCTGTGTGAAGGATGAAGAAGTTCCCGAAGCGCAAGCGTATGTAGAAGAATGTATGCGCAAGACACCAGATTGGGCCGCAGGCCTACCTATAGACTGCGAGAGCGGCACAGGTAAATCATATGGGGAATGTGAATGAGTAAAGCAGCGCCGTGGTCGTTTAGTCGGATCAAAGCATTCGAGCAATGCCCCAAGCAGTTCTACCATGAGAAGGTGCTGAAGCAGTATCCGTTCATTCAGACGGAAGCTATGATCTACGGCAATCAGTTCCACAAAGCCTGCGAAGATTATATCGGCAAAGGCGAGCCACTCCCCGAGAGGTTTATGTATATCAAAGATGCGTTGGATAAGTTGAACCAGCGTAAGGGTGTAAAGATATGCGAGCAGCGGTTAGGAGTAACGGCTAACTTGGAGCCATGTAAGTTTGGCGCTAGGAACGTATGGTTTCGTGGCATCGTGGACCTTGCCATCCTTGACGAGGACAGTGGCATCGGTTGGATCATCGACTACAAAACTGGCAAGTCTGCAAAGTACGCAGACAAAGGGCAGCTAGAGTTGATGGCGTTGGCGATCTTTGCGCACTACCCCAAGATAACAAGCATACGTGCAGGGCTACTGTTCGTGGTGGCAAACAAGCTCGTAAAAGAAACGTATGAAGTTGCAGATAGGGCTAATCTTTGGGAGAAATGGGCTTCAAACTATGCTACAATGGAGAAGGCGTTTGAAGCAGATGTGTGGAATCCCCGCCCCTCTGGACTATGCAAGCGCCATTGTCCTGTAACCGAATGCCCCCACAACGGGAGTAACTAATGCCTTATAAAAATAAACCCCGCCCGTACAAAAAAGAGTACAAGCAGCAGAAAGAACGCGGAGAGCATAGCGACCGCATGGAGCGGCAACGTGCGCGGCGTAAGATGGATAAGACCGGCAAAGATGCCAACAAGAACGGCAAGGCCGACAAGCGCGAGGGTAAAGATATCGCGCACAAGAAACCGCTCAGCAAGGGTGGATCAAATAAAGACGGTGTAAAAGTACAAAGCCGCAAGAAAAATAGAGCCGCTGGCGGTGCGTTAAGCCGTGGAAAGCGCAAGAAGTANTTGGAGAATAACATGCAGATTGTACAGGATAAAGCCATCCTGCTTACGCTGCCTAACCCGAAGCAANTCACAACAGTGATTGCAAAGAGTAAGGAGTTGTCGATGAATGAAGTCGTCGTGAATTGGGGTATCGACGAGGCCCATAAGCTGAAAGCATTGAACATAAAGGTGCCTTCACCGATTGAGAAACGCTATTCGTGGGTGGGCAAACACAAGCCCTACCAACATCAGAAGGACACAGCAGCGTTTCTTACCATGAACAAGCGGGGCTTCTGCTTCAACGAGCAAGGCACAGGCAAAACAGCCAGTGCAATATGGGCCGCAGACTTCTTAATGACGCAAGGTATTATACGGCGAGTTCTTGTCGTGTGTCCTTTATCTATCATGGACAGCGCATGGCGTGAGGATTTGTTTAGTTTTGCTATGCACCGAACCGTGGACGTTGCGCATGGCGCGAAAGAGAAGCGCAAAAAGATAATAAACAGCGGGGCCGATTTCGTCATCATAAACTATGACGGTGTTGAGGTTGTGGCAGATGCTATCGCCAAGGGTGGGTTTGACCTAATCATTGTAGACGAGGCAACACACTATAAGAACGCGCAGACCAAGCGGTGGAAAACACTCAAGAAGCTAGTTAAAGACGACACATGGCTATGGCTTATGACAGGTACTCCCGCTGCGCAGTCGCCGCTAGATGCCTACGGCCTTGCCAAGCTAGTGAACCCGCAGAGTGTGCCTAGTTTCTTTAGTTCGTTCCGCGATCAGATTATGATGAAGATTACCCAATTTAAGTGGGTGCCGAAAGAGAACGCCAAGAGTACGGTATTCCGTGCGCTTCAACCTGCTATACGCTTCACCAAAGATGAATGTTTAGACCTTCCTGACATGGTATATACCAAGCGTAGGGTAGAGATGACCAAGCAGCAGCAAACATTCTATGAGTTATTGCGCAAGCGTATGGTTATGGAAGTTGCTGGTGAGAGTGTGACAGCGGTGAACGCTGCGGTGAACCTAAACAAACTGCTACAGATATCGGCAGGGGCTATATACACCGACGAAGGTGACACCGTGCAGTTCGATATCTCCAACAGGTACAAGGTGCTGAAAGAGGTGATAGACGAATGCTCGCAGAAAGTGCTTGTGTTTATCCCGTTCCGACACACCATAGACTTGTTAGCCGAGAAGCTAACTAAAGACGGCATAACGTCCGCTATCATACGGGGAGATGTAGCTGCGCATAAACGCACTGAGATATTCTCGCAGTTCCAAAGCGAGAAAGACCCCAAGGTACTGCTTATACAACCCCAAGCCGCAGCACACGGGGTTACACTTACAGCAGCGAATACTGTTGTGTGGTGGGGGCCGACACCTTCGTTGGAAACCTACGCTCAAGCAAATGCTAGGGTCCACAGGTCGGGGCAGAAGCATAAATGCACAGTGATACAGCTTGCGGGTTCGTTTGTTGAGAACCGTGTGTACAAGTTGTTGGATGACAAGATAAGTACGCATACAGAGATTATTGATTTGTATAAAGAAGTGCTTGACTAGCTTATGTTTACTAACTATATGCCATGTATAACTAAGTTTGGAGAGTTTTATGCAAGTTCCTGTAGAGAAGCTTACGAAAGCGTACATTAAGATACGCGAAAAACGTGCGGAGTTGTCGGCTAGTTTCAAAGATGAAGACGCAAAGCTCGCTGATAAGATGAATACTATCAAGCGCGCATTGTTAGATCATTGCGAAGAACATAGCGTAGAGAGCGTTAGGACAACGGAGGGGTTGTTCTATAGAACCGTTAAGCAGCGGTATTGGACAAACGACTGGGAGCAGATGCACCAATTTATCATGGAGCATAAAGTACCAGAGTTGTTGGAGAAGCGGCTTAATCAAACCCACATGCGGCAGTTTTTAGAAGAGCATCCTGATGTGCTTCCGAAAGGGCTGAATGTGGATAGCGAGTATGCAATTTCAGTGAGGAAAAAATGACGGATACCGTTTATTCTGATGTTAATAAAACCGCCGAGTATTTTGGCGTATCAATTCACACCATTAGAAAGTGGGTGAAAGAGGGTCACATACCGCGTGACCATTACATTCGGGGCGGTACAACATACCGCTATAACATTCCTGCCATCGAAAAAGTGTTGACAGGAGAGGGGAAAGACCAACAAATGGAACTCCCATTAAAATAAAATAAGGAGAACACGATGTCGGATATGGCGTTGTTTGAGGGGAACTCCCTCGTAAGTAGTGATTTGTTCAAGTCTTTGCAGGATGTAGATGATAATCTTGCAGGGGGCAGCGGTGGGTCTGGTCCTCGCCGCATAAGTATTCGTGGTGGCCGCTTCCGTGAAATGGTCGGCGGTGAGCAGGTCAACGTAAAGAGTGACGGGTTTCTAAACGTAGTGATAGTAAACGCTGCGAAGATTTCTCGTACATACTATGCGGGTCAGTACGACCCCGAAAATCCATCTGGCCCGTCTTGTTGGTCGCCAGACACACAGGCCCCTGATCCAAGTGTTCCATCGGATACGCGCCAAGCATCGAAGTGCATGGACTGTCCACAGAACATCAAAGGGTCGGGACAGGGGGAAAGTCGTGCCTGTAGGTTTGGTCAGCGTATTGCTGTCGCCCTAGAGGGTCAGATGGACACCGTGTATCAATTCCAGCTCCCTGCTACTTCTATATTTGGGGATGCCAAGGATGGTAAAATGGGTATGCAGGCTTACGCCAAGTATCTACGCGCACACAAAACGCCTTCTATAGCTGTGGTAACGCAGATATATTTTGACGAAAGCAGTGCGACACCGAAGCTGTACTTCAAGCCGGTACGTCCGTTGACAGAAGAAGAACTGCAAGAAGCGGTGAAGCTCAAGGATACGGATGACGCACACCGTGCTATCACTATGACTGTGGCTCAAACAGACAAAGTGCAAAAAGAAGAACCTCCATTGGCAGATGATGAAATCAGCATTGATGACATCCCTGCACCGGAACCCAAGAAGGTCAGCAAAAAGGC
>JGI10211J34971_10003001_pt1 | contig 13591 bp, 12 predicted proteins | sample Etolagsediment_FD_34971 | JGI IMG/M metagenome (IMG submission 34971) | reverse complement strand
CCCGCTTGCCCGCCAGCATAAATCCCAACACCATAAACCCACCGGGGGGCAGTGCGAACAACAGCATGCCGTCATAGGCGGGGATGTTCATTTCGATGGCTTTGAACGCATCACCCAACAAAATCGCCGCCCCGGCAAACAAAGTCCCGGCCCCCAGAACTTCGCGAACCGCGCCCAATGCCACCAGGGCCAGGGTAAAGCCGACCCCCATGATGAAGCCGTCATAGGTGGAGGGGGCGACGGGCTTCTTCGAGGCAAAGATTTCGGCGCGTCCCAAAATGGCGCAGTTGGTGACGATCAACGGAATGAACAGACCCAAAACCTTATGCAACTCATGGACCCAGGCGTTCATGGCCATGTCGACCAAGGTGACGATGAGGGCAATCACCAACACAAAAGCGGGGATGCGCACGTCGGGGGGAATCCAGTTGCGCAGCAGGGAAATGGACAAGCCCGAAGCGATCAGAACTGCGGTGGACGCCAAGCCCATGCCCAAACCATTGGTCGCCGTTCCGGTCACCGCCAGCAAGGGACACAGGGCCAGCAATTGGGAAAACACCACGTTGTTGTCCCACAGCCCATCTTTGGTCAAGGCCCTGTAGTCTGTACGCGGGGTGTCGGGAACGTCGACGATGTCTTCTGCGGTGATGTCTTCGGCCATCGATTATTCTCCTGTTCCCGAAGGTGTGGTCTGGGAGGCGTTTTGGGGGGCCTTGGCAAAAAGAGCGGTCTGGTTGGTGGCAAAAAAATCCAGCCCACCCTTGACGGCTTTGACCACGGCCCTGGGGGTGATGGTGGCGCCGCTGAATTGATCAAAGGTGCCGCCGTCTTTTTTGACCGCCCATTTGTCGCGGGGCAAGTTGGCAAACGACAGGCCGGTGAAGCTGAGAATCCAATTGCTTTTTGGCACTTCAATCTTGTCGCCCAAGCCCGGCGTTTCCGCATGCGACAACACCCGCACACCCAAGACCTGACCCTGCGCGTTGACGCCCATGACCAGTTCAATGGGTCCGGCGTAGCCCCCTTGTCCGGTCACAGAATAGGCAAAGCCGATGATCTCATCGCCGTTGCGGGCGCGGTACACGGTGACGGGTTCGCCGGTTGCCGATTTGACGGTCAGCACGTCTTTGCTGAGGGCGTTGTCGTGCAGTTCCGGCGGCACCACTTGGGATAAAATGGCGTTTAAGTCTTCTGCCAGACGCTGGGCGATGACCGGGCGGGTCTGGATGTCGCCAAGGGTCAAAAGCCCCGCTGCGACGGTGGCGAAAACGGTTAGGGTCAGAGCCAACACCCAGGGCGTCTTGTCGAATTTTGCGGGGCTGTCGGGGCCGGGGGGGGCGGATGCGGTTGAGGCGTCGCTCATTTGGAAGCCTCCTCATGCACCAAAGGTGTGCCCCGGCGGGTGCGGCCATACACGCGCGGCTTGGTGTAGCGGTCAATCAGGGGCGTGGCGGCGTTCATGAGCAACACCGCAAACGCCATGCCTTCCGGGTATCCACCCCAGGTGCGGATGATATACACCAACGCCCCGCAGCCGGCGCCGAAGACGATTTTACCGGTGGCGGAAACGGGGCTGGTGACCAAATCGGTGGCGATGAAAAAGGCCCCTAATACGGTCGCGCCCGACAGCAGGTGGGTTAAGGCGTCGGGGTAGGCCAGCGGGTCAATGGCATTAAACAAGGCTGCCAGGGCCGCGATCATGCCCAGCATGGACAGGGGAATGTGCCACGTGATGAGGCGCGCACCCAACAGCAACAAGCCGCCCAACAGCAACAGCGGGGCGGAAGTTTCACCGAGGCTTCCCGGAACCGCGCCAAACACCAGCCCGTGCATGTCGAAGGTGGTGGCAAAGGCATCTGCCCAGGCGGTGCCGCGATCGATTTCGGTCTTCACATGGCCCAGCACCGAAGCGCTGCTGAGCGTGTCGATGGCGGGACCAACGCCGTAGCCAAAGGTCACGGCTAAACTTTCCAGCGGTCCCGGTGCACCTTGTTGAAACAGCGGCACGGGATGAATGAAATAGGTCATGTGGAAGGGAAACGAAATCAACAGCACCACCCGCGCCACCATGGCCGGATTGAACAGGTTCTGACCCAAACCGCCAAATATTTGTTTGCCGATGATGATGGCGATAAACGCGCCGATGACACCGATCCACCACGGCGCCCACGGCGGCAAGGTGAGCGCCAGCAACCAGCCCGTCAGGATCGCCGAACCGTCACCGAGTGCGGGCAGCGCCGGGCGTCCGGCCAATTTCAACCACAAGCCCTCGGCCAACAGGGAGGCGGCGATGGTGACGAGGAACAAATACAGGGCGGGCAAGCCGAACTGAAACAGGCCGTAAAGCGTTGCCGGCGTCAGCGCCAGCATGACCACCAACATAATGTGGCTGACGCTGGGGCTTTGCTTGAGAAACGGGCCGCCGATGAGGGGGGGAGGTGTGCTCATGCGGAAACCTTTTCTTGTTCTTGGTGTTGGGCAGCTTGTTGGGCGGCTTTCTTTTGGGCCTGCTCAGCTTTGCGTTTTTCCATCGCTTCGCGTTTGGCGGCGGCTTGGCGTTCCATGCGCTCGGTGCGCTGATCGGCCAAGCGCTTGGTTTCTTTTTGTTTGTGCTCAGTGCGTTGCACGGCGGTGATGCGGCCCTTGGCGTAGTTGAAATATTGCACCAGGGGGATGTTGGAGGGACACACGTAGGCGCACGAACCACACCCGACGCAATCCATCAGCCCGCTTTTGGTCGCCATTTCCATTTCTTCTTTGCGGATGGCGGCGGCCATGTCCAAGGGCACCAAACCGCACGGGCAGGCATCGACGCAACTGGCGCAGCGGATGCACGATGTGGTCGTCACCTGGGTCGCCGCTTGCAAGCCTGCCAGCGCCAGCACACCGTTGGTGCCTTTGACCAGCGGAACCTTTAAATCCATTAACGGCTGACCCATCATCGGACCGCCCAGCAACAGCCGTTCCGGTTCACTCGAATATGCACCAACGTGTTCAATCAGTTTGGCAACTGGCGTACCGATAAGGACACGCAGGTTAGACGGTCTGGTGATGGCTTCGCCACTGACGGTGACAATGCGTGAAATCAAGGGGATGCCTTTGGTCACGGCTTCAAATACCGCAAAGGCGGTGGCGACGTTGTGCACAACCGCGCCGATGTCAGCGGTGAGGCCCCGCGCGGGTGTTTCCAGACCCAACAAGGTCTGGGTTAAATGTTTTTCCGATCCCATGGGATAGCGGGCGGGGACTTCGATTATGGTGACGTCGTCGTATGCGCTGGCGGCTTGGCTCATGCCACGGATGGCGCTGGGCTTGTTGTCTTCGATGGCAATGATGGTGCGTTTGACGTTCAAGGCGCGGGCCATGATGCGCACGCCCTTAGTGATGTCATTGGCGCATTCGCGCATCAAACGGTCATCGCACGTTAGGTAGGGCTCACATTCCGCACCGTTGATGATCAAGGTGTGTAGGTCATAGCGCTGGCCCAGGTTCAGCTTTACCGATGACGGGAAAGTCGCGCCGCCCATGCCCACAACGCCGCTTTCAGACACGCGCTTGGCGATGTCTTTGGGGTCAGCGGTGAACGCATCTAAGGCGGCGGGCAGCTCGGCCCATTCCTCTAAACCATCGGTACGGATGGTGATGGTGCGCCCCGGCAATCCGGATGGATGAGGGGCGGCGTAACGGCCCAAACCCACCACGGTTCCGGAACTGGGGGCGTGAACGGGGGCGGAGATGTTGCCTTGCGCCGTTGCGATCACTTGACCTTTTTTGACTTTATCGCCCTTGGAAACGATCGCCACCGCCGGTGCGCCGATGTGCTGTTGCAAGGGAACATGCAACAGTTCAGGCAAGGGCAACTCTTCGATGGGCTGGTCTTCACTGAGACGCTTGCGCCCTTCGGGGTGGACGCCGCCACGGATGCGAAATAGTTTCATATCGTCCGGGCTCCTTAAGATGCCAATTGCAAGGCATCGGGTTTGGGCCAGTACCAATTTTCCAACGTCAACGGAACATCGCGCATTTGGATGCTTTCGGTGGGGCAGATGTCGACGCATTTACCGCATCCGGTACACGCGTCTTTGATGACCACGTGAATTTGACGGTTGGCGCCGATCAAGGCGTCGGTGGGGCAGCGCTTGAAGCACTTGGTACAGCCGATGCACAGCTGTTCGTTCACAAACGCGACTTGCGGGACTTGGTCTTCCATATCGCTGAGATCGGCGCTGACGCCCAACTTGGCGGCCAAAGACTGGGCCAAGGCGCGTCCGCCGGGGGGGCACAAGGTGACGGCGGCTTTGGCATTGGCAACGGCTTCGGCGGCCGGACCGCAGCCCGGATAGCCGCACTGCCCACATTGCGAACCCGGCAACATGGCTTCGATTTCTTGAACCAAAGCCCCGGCTTCGACTTTTAAATACTTGGCGGCGTAGCCCAGCATAATGCCGAGGGCGAGGCCCAACAGAGCTAAACTGGAAATGGCGCTGATCATATCTGTTTCACCTCATCCCAATCCGGCAAAGCCCATGAAGGCCAGCGACAAAAGGCCTGCGGTGATGAAGGCGATGGGCGCGCCGACAAACGGTCCCGGCACATCGGCCAAAGCCAAGCGCTCACGCAGTCCGGCGAACAAAACCATCACCAAGGTGAAGCCAAGGGCGGAGCCAAATCCGTACAACAGGCTTTCCAGGAACGAATGCTGTTCTTGAATGTTCAGCAAGGCGACGCCCAACACGGCGCAGTTGGTGGTGATCAACGGCAAAAAGATGCCAAGAACTTGATACAGCCCCGGCGATGTCTTTTTGATCAGCATTTCCGTCAATTGCACCACGGCGGCAATGACCAAGATGAAACTGAGGATGCGTAAAAATCCAAGGTCTAGGGGGATCAGCACAAAGGTTTCCAGCCCCCAACCGGCCACGGAAGCTAAGGTCAGCACAAACGTGGTGGCCAGGCCCATGCCAAGTGCGGTGTCGACTTTGTTGGACACGCCCATAAAGGGGCAGAGCCCTAAAAATTTCACCAACACCACGTTGTTGACGAGGGCCGTTCCGATCAAAAGCAGCAATAAGTCTTGCATGCGGGTAAGTCCACAGGGGTTATTGAATGGTCTTTAGGTCGGTGAAATGCATCAACCGTACCAACTCTATGGGTATTGGGGGTGCCTCGGAAACAGGCCGCAAAACTGTGCGGTTTTTCCGCACATGCCTCTTTTTTAGACTGCCGGGTTTCTGTCGCATTCTGTACAGGCCCTGGGGCCTTCAGGGGGGTGTTGTCGCAAAACCTACACAGCCCAACAGCTTAGAAGCGCGCAAACCTTCATTTCGGTCATTTGGCACGAGCTTTGCGACATACCTGACAAATGACAAAGCAAATGGACGATATCAAACACACCCAACAACCGCCCTCGGTCGGTTTGGAGAACCGTGACAGTGCTCAAGGCAGCGCAGTCACGTCCCAAATCGTTCCCCAGATTGTTCCCGGCGTCTTTCGCAAGGCGGTTGAGCATGTGCCCGTGGCGACCTCCATCACCGATGAGAACGCGAACATTCTTTACGTTAATCCTGCTTTTGAGGCTTTGACGGGTTACAGCCAAAACGAATTGATCGGCAAAAACGAGTCTCTGCTTTCGGACAAATCGACGCCCGTGACGGTGTATCAAGACCTGTGGAAGAACATCACTTCGGGTCAGGTCTGGGAAGGGCGTTTGGTCAATCGCCGCAAAGACGGCAGCTCCTACTTGGCCGATTTGACGGTGGTTCCGGTGTTGGATGATGACGGTTCGGTCATGCACTACATGGGGATGCACCGAGACGTGACCGGTCTGCACCAACTCGAACGCAAGGTGAAAAATCAAGACGCCTTGATCACGTCCGTGATCGAAGCCGCCCCGGTGGTCATTGTGTTGGTCAACACGGCCGGAAAAATCGTCTTTTGCAATCCGGCCTACGTCGATTTGAAGCGCGATTTTGGCGGTATGGAAGTCGCCGGTCAGTTTGTCACAGCGCTCAAAGACAGTTTTGGCCAAGACTTGAAATCCATGTGCGAAAAAGGTTTTGACTTTGCCGCTGTGGAAGTGAGCATTCAGACCGAGGCCGGAGATCGGCGCTGGTTTGCCTGTTCTGCCACCAAAGTCGAAGAACAAGACATGACCGCCGCCGGATATTTCGACAGTAACGGATTGTGCGGGGTGCTACTGGTCGCCAATGACATCACCCATCAACGCCGCCGCTATGAGCAGGCGCGGACCAACGCCGTGCGGGCCTTGATGGCCGAACAGCAAATGGCCCAAGGGATGCGTGAAGTTATTTCCGGCGCCATCTTCCAGTTGCAAGGTCCGCTCAACGTGATGGGGGCTGCGGCGTCCATGTTGGAACGCCAAGGCCAAGCGGCGCAGGGTTTGTCTGAGCCCATTCACCAGGTGATCAGTGCCGGGGAAGCGGCACTGGAACGACTGAAAGCCTCGATGCCGCGCACGGCGGATGAACCCATCGTGCCCGTCAACGTCAATGAATTGATCCGTGAAGTGATGGATGTGTCCATCGATGGTTTGCTGCGCGAAGGCGTGGTTGTCGAATGGCATCCCGCGTCCGTTCTGCCCAACGTCCCGGGTCGCGCCAATGCCCTTAGGTCCCTGGTTAAATACTTGGTCGATAACGCGATTATGGCCATCAAAGACGGTGGAGACGTGCGGGAAATCATCATCAGCACCCGCGCCACGGATGGTGGCGACGTGATGATGGAAATTCGCGACAGCGGTCAGGGCTTTGATGATGGCATCCTTTATAAGGCCTTTGAGCCGTTTTTTACGGCGTGGAAAAAAACCCGATCACGCCCCGGTATGGGCTTGGTGTTGGCGCGCCAAATCATCTCTGAGCAAGGTGGTTCCATTCAAATTGGCAACGCCTTGACGGGCGGCGGTCGGGTTGAAATCGTTTTCGCCGCAGGCAGTTTGGGCCATGGGCAAAAAAGGACCTCCTTATGAACAAGAGCGCGCAAAACGCCCCGAACACAGAAGACGACCATGTGTGCGCGTGTGGTCTCGTCAAGGTCGATATTGATACGCTGTATAAGGTCAGCCAGATCCTCAGCCATTCTCTGAACTTGCGCGATACCTTGGAGCAGGTTTTGGCATTGCTGCATGACGTCGGCGGTTTTCAAAACGGTATGATCAGCCTGTTGGATGAAGACACCGGCAACTTGAACTTGCGGGTTTCCAGCAAAAAAGGTGTGGTATCTGATGGCACCATCAGCTATCGCCCCGGCGAAGGCGTGGTTGGCGAAATCATGGAAACATGTGTCGCCGTTGTGGTTCCCAACATTGCCCAAGAACCAAAATTTTTAGGCCGTGCCGGAGCGCATGATCCATCCTTACCGTTTATTGGTGTGCCGATTTTTGCCGGTGATGAACCTTTGGGCGTTTTGGCGGCCCAACCCAGTTTAGGGTTGGAAGATTTAAACGGTCGCGCGCGCTTTATGGAAATGATCGCCAACTTGATTGCGCAGACCGTGCGCCTTTGGGTGCAGTTGGAAAATGAAAAGCGCGAGCTGAAAGAAGAACGCGACACGTTGCGCCGGGTGATCAAACACGAACACGGTTTTGACAATATCGTGGGTCGGTCGCAATCCATGTGCCGGGTGTTTGAACAAGTGCGCTTGGTTTCGGCGTGGAACACAACGGTTTTGCTGCGCGGTGAATCCGGTACGGGCAAGGAACTGGTGGCCAACGCCATCCATTACAACAGTCCGCGCGTGCACGGTCCGATGGTCAAACTCAACTGTGCGGCGCTTCCTGACAATCTTTTGGAATCGGAACTTTTTGGTCACGAAAAGGGGGCCTTCACCGGAGCCAATACCCAGCGCAAAGGGCGCTTTGAAATGGCCCACGGCGGAACCTTGTTCTTGGATGAAATCGGCGAGATTTCCGCCGCCTTTCAGGCCAAGCTCCTGCGTGTTTTGCAAGAAGGCGAGTTTGAGCGTGTCGGCGGGAACAAGACCATTAAGGTCGATGTGCGCGTCATCGCAGCCACCAATCGTGACCTGGAAGAAGAAGTGGAAAGCGGCGCGTTTCGCGAAGACTTGTACTATCGCTTAAATGTGATGCCCATCAACATGCCGCCGTTGCGCGACCGGGTCGAAGACATTCCGGATCTGGCTCGCTTCTTGGTCAACAAAATCGCCAAACATCAGGGACGGCCCTTGGACATTACCGACAGTGCGGTACGGATCTTGGTTAGGCACAATTGGCCGGGCAATGTGCGCGAGTTGGAAAACATGCTCGAACGCGCGTCAATCATGGGCGAAAAAGGGGTCATTGATCGCGATGTGATCGCGCTTTCAGGGTTGTCGAATAAGATGTTGGCACCGCCCATGGTCACCAGTGGATCACCTGGAGCACCTGGGGTCATGGCCCCTGCGGCTCCGGCGGTGGATTTGAACGATCCGAATTTGGATGAGCGCGAGCGCGTCATTGCCGCCCTGGAAGAGGCCGGCTGGGTCCAGGCCAAAGCTGCACGGTTGTTGAACATGACGCCCCGGCAAATCGCTTATCGCATTCAGACCCTCAACATCAAAGTGCGACAAATCTGATCATGAATCATATAAAAGCCACATCGAGTACGAAGCCGAAAATGCCTGAACAAGATGACAACTGCGGCGCGTTCCGCGACATCTTTGAAAACGCCAATATCGGTATTTTTCAAAGCACGCTGGAAGGGCGCTACCTGTTGATCAATCCGGCCTTGGCCCATATGTACGGGTATGACAGCGTCGATGATATGCTGGGTACGCTCACAGATATTTCTCATCAATTGTATGTCGAAGACGGCAAGCGAGACATTTTTATCAATGCCTTGATGGATACAGGTTCGATCGAAAATTTTGAAAGTCAGGTGTACCGGCGTGATGGCAGCATCATCTGGATTTCCGAAACGGCGCGGGTCGTGTCGGCGACGGGTGCGCGTGAAGCTTACTTCGAAGGCTTTGTGAAAAATATTACGGTCCGTAAAAACCTTGAACGGGACGTCGTCGACTTCACAAACGAATTGGAAAGCCGGGTGCAAAAACGCACCAGCGAATTGTTGCTTGAGATCGAACGTCGGCGTTTGGCGGAATTGTCCCTCAAAAAGGCTTTGAAAAAAGCAGAGAAAGCCACCGAGGCCAAAAGCCTGTTTTTGGCTTCCATGTCCCATGAACTGCGCACGCCGCTCAACGCCATTATTGGGTTTGCAGATGCCATGCGGACAAAAATTCACGGCCCCATCACGCCGCCTCAATATGTTGAGTATGTCGATATCATCAAAGGCTCGGGAGATCATTTGCTGGGCCTGATCAACGATATCTTGGATTTATCGAAAATCAATTCCGGTTCCGTTGATTTGGATATGGGCGATGTTGATGTCCGCGCCGTCATGATGGAGTGTTTGGTGCTTATTGGTCACCGCGCCCAAGAAGGTCAGGTGCACCTGATCTCGAAGATTAATGAAGAGATGGAGGCCACCATGCGCGGCGACGGTCGACGCATCAAACAGGTCTTTCTCAATTTGTTGTCCAATGCCATTAAGTTCACCCCTGAACAAGGATCCGTCACGGTGTCCATCGAAGACTGTGCGCCGGGATTGCTGGCGGTGTCGGTTAAAGATACAGGCGTCGGCATCGACGCCGAGGACATTCCCCGTGTGCTCAGTGAATACGGCCAAGCCGAACACGGTCTTGACCACGTTGTCGAGGGCACCGGCCTGGGCTTGCCCATATCAAAGAAGTTGGTCGAATTGCATGGCGGTTCCCTCAATTTGGACAGCCATGTGGGCCGTGGCACAACGGTCACGGTGACGTTCCCGGTCTAATCCCTCATCCAAAACAATTGTCGCACATGCAACATTGAGGGGGTGGGGATTGTCAGAACCAGCACCGCATTCTTCTGGGTCTTTCAAATATTATCAATGCGTTATGAATTGGCACGGACCTTGCGAAGGTTCAGGTAGAGATTTCTATCGGTATTGAGACGTTTGACATACAGACCCCCCGGTGAAGAAAAAGGGTGCATTATGGAACTGAAAGTCCTTGGTCAAGATAACGCGGCTCCCCAAGGCGGGTGTAGCTCCGGAACCTGTGGCAGCAGCGAAGACGGCATGGGCCATTTGCCCGACCAAGTTCGCCAAAAGGTTCACAATCACCCCTGTTATTCGGAAGAAGCACATCATTTTTATGCCCGCATGCACGTCGCCGTCGCTCCGGCCTGCAACATTCAATGCCATTATTGTAATCGTAAATACGATTGCGCCAACGAAAGCCGTCCGGGTGTGGTGTCGGAGCTGTTGAGCCCCGATCAGGCGGCGAAAAAGGTTCTGGCGGTGGCCAGTGAAATTCCGCAAATGACGGTTTTGGGGGTGGCGGGTCCCGGCGATCCCTTGGCCAACCCCGAACGTACCTTTGCCACCTTCAGAGAAATTTACGCCAAAGCCCCGGACATCAAGTTGTGTTTGTCCACCAACGGTCTGGCATTGCCCGATCATGTCGATGAGATTGAAGCGTTGAAGGTCGATCATGTGACCATCACCATCAATTGTGTCGATCCTGAAGTCGGTGCCAAAATTTATCCCTGGGTGTTTTGGAACAATCGCCGCATCAAGGGTGCGAAGGGGGCTAAAATCCTCATCGAACGCCAGCAAAAGGGCCTCGAAATGCTCATCGAGCGGGGCATATTGGTCAAAGTGAATTCGGTCCTGATCCCCGGCGTCAACGATGAGCACTTAAAAGAAGTGTCCCGTATCGTAAAAGCCAAGGGCGCGTTTTTGCACAACGTCATGCCCCTGATCGCGGAAGCCGAACACGGCACGTTTTACGGTGTGATGGGTCAGCGCGGTCCGTCCAAACAAGAATTGTCGGATTTGCAAGATGCGTGCGCGGGCGACATGAACATGATGCGGCACTGCCGCCAGTGTCGCGCTGACGCGGTTGGGTTGCTGGGCGAAGATCGCGGCCAAGAATTCACCTTGGACAAAATCGAAGCCATGGACATTGATTACCAAGCGGCCATGACCAAGCGCGCCAATGTGCATGCGGGCATCGAAGCGCACAGGGATGCCTTGCGCGCCGAAAAAGAACTTGCCGAGATGCAAGAAACTTTGCTGGCCCCCATCGGCACGCCCCCCGCTCGCATCGCCGTGACCACCAAAGGCGGCGGGGTCATCAATGAACATTTTGGCCATGCTAAAGAATTCCTGGTTTATGAAGCCAGCCCCGAAGGTATCCGCTTCATCGGCCCGCGCAAGGTTGAAAATGCCTATTGTGTCGGTCCGGACGTGTGCCCCGATGGGGCCGAAAAGGGCACCGTGTTGGATGCCATTTTGGACTCGCTTTCAGATTGTTCCGCGGTTGTGTCGGCCAAAGTCGGCATCGAGCCCTGGTCACAATTGGAAGCCGCCGGGATTACGCCGAATGGAGCCTATGCCATGGACCTGATCGAAGATGCGGTAAAGGGCATGTATGGCGATTTGGTGGACCAAGGGTGGTCGGCCAAAGACTTACACGTTCAAGCGGCCGGTTGAGGGAGAAACGTTATGGCGTTGAGCATCATCGAAAGTTGCGTGAATTGTTACGCGTGCGAACCGTTGTGTCCGTCCCAAGCCATTTCTTTGTCCACATCCTCGGCGGGGCAACATTTTTTGATTGATGGAAACAAATGCACCGAATGCGACGGTGATTATGCCGACCCGCAGTGCGCGGCAATCTGTCCCATCGAAGGGGCGATTTTGAACGCGGCTGGGGAAGCGATCAACCCTTCGGGATCGTTGACCGGCATCCCACCGTTCAAAATGGCCCAGGCCATGGCGGAAATTCAAGCGCGTTAAGTCATTAAGTTTATGAGAGCATAATCATGGCCAAAGCAGAAATCACCTTCGCCGATATCAATCAAACCGTCATCGTTCCGGTGGGCACGCGGGTGATCGAAGTTTCGGAAAAAGCTGGATCTGGTATCACTTATGGCTGTCGGGAATGCGATTGCGGAAACTGCATGATGGAAATTGTTGCGGGTCAGGAAAATTTGTCTGAACCCTCTGTGTTGGAAGACCGTGTTCTGCGCGAAAACTTGGCGGGGCGAAAAGATCGCTTGGCGTGTCAGGCGCAAATATTGGGTAATGTCACCGTAAAACCAAGGTAGAGATTTTATGATGCTCAACTCCATGGCTCAGTTGAAAGAACGCCCGCGCAGCAAGATGCTTTCGCGTTCTCGCGGCCACGGCAACGATGCGGCCTTTGCCGCCATGGCGATCAATGCCCGACTGGGCAAAAGCGCCCTGGGGGGCTGGATGGGATTGCCGGCGGGCGATTTTCGCAAATTGATGCGCCGCCATTTCCCCCGCGTGAAGTTTCCTGCCGGGGTGCGTTCGAAATTGCGCTTGCCCAAAACCCGGTCCTTGGAATGGGATGAATTGCGCCACTTGTTGCTGAGCCACCGGGCGGGGCGCGATATCTCTGAGCGGTTTATGGCCGACATTGTGTGCACCGGGTGTTTGGGGTCCGATCATTTGTGGGAAGATTTAGGGCTGTTTAGCCGCGCCGAGCTCACCCAACTGATGGAGCGCAATTTTCCGACACTGGCACTGCGCAACGACCGCAATATGAAATGGAAGAAGTTTCTGTACAAACAATTGTGCATCGCCGAGGGGATTTACGTTTGTCGGGCACCGTCTTGTGAAGTGTGTACGGATTACCATGTCTGCTTCGGCGATGAAGGCTGACCCTCTGGCCTTTGAACAAGATGGCCTGACGTCACGGGCCAGCGGTGCATATTTAGGTTTGGCCGTGGGCGATGCCTTGGGCGCGACGGTTGAATTCATGACGCCGCGCGAAATCCAACATCAGTACGGCGAACATCGCGACCTGATCGGCGGCGGTTGGTTGAAGCTGCGTCCCGGACAAGTGACCGATGACACGCAAATGAGCTTAGCCCTTGGGGATGCCATCTTGCGCGCCGATGGCATTGAGGGCGTGAGTGTTGCCAAGGCCTTTGATGCGTGGCTGAAAAGCAAACCGGTCGATGTGGGCAGCACGGTGCGTCGCGGCATCGTGCGCTTTCGCACTTCCGGCACTGTGCAGGGGCCTGTCGATGACTATGACGGTGGCAATGGTGCGGTGATGCGGGTTTTGCCGTTGGCCTTAGCGGCGCTGGGCGCGGACCCAAAAACCCTTGAGGCCGCCGCGCATATACAGGCACACATCACACACAATTGCCCCTTGGCAGATGCCGGAATGATGACCGTTGTGCAGATGGTTCAGCGGGCCTTGATCACGCCCATAAACGCGTATCAGGATATGGTCGCCCTGGCTCATCGCTTAGGACGATACGACAAAGCCTATGACTTCACCAAAAAGCGCGAGGAAAATCCAAGTGGATTTCTGCCCGATACCTTGCGTGCGGTGTTTCAGGCGTTCACCCGCACCGACAGTTTTGAAGCCGCCCTTTTGGATGTGGTCAACCGGGGCGGGGATGCCGATACGACCGGCGCGATTTTGGGGTTTCTGGCGGGTGCGCTCTACGGCGTTGATGCGATCCCTAAGCGCTGGCTGGCAAAGTTGGACAGAAACG
>JGI10211J34971_10002999_pt1 | contig 13593 bp, 10 predicted proteins | sample Etolagsediment_FD_34971 | JGI IMG/M metagenome (IMG submission 34971) | reverse complement strand
TGAAAACCCTACAGGTTAAAAAATTTGCCGGGATTTTTATCCCCCAAAAATGGAATTAAAAGTCGATTTTGGTTTCAGAGTGGACTTGCATAACCAATCATATCTTCACTCAAAGTTTCACGAATAAAGTTCAGTACATTCATAAATTCATCTGTTGTTTCGCAGTCCACTTCTTTTTGTGCTCCTTCACTAGAGTAGAGATATACTTTTCGTTTAATTGGATCCACAACACAACGGGACAGATACTCGTCTTTCATAGGGGTTTGATTACTACCTGTTTAGTATAGCACGAATCAGTCCTCTGTGGCAACCCTCTGTTCCACTTTGAGTTTTGGCACATCCTTCCTCTCCCCGATGACCAGGTAATAACAATCGATTGGCATTCCACCTTGTGCTTGAAGAAATACTTTGTTCTCACCAATTCTTTTTACAATCACATTTTGATGAGCTCCAACTGGTGTGAGATGAACTGAAATAGATGTCTTTTCTACAAACTCTTCCCAGTAACTTGGAAGGTTAATTTCATTTTTACTTATAACTCTACCACGAAAGAATACTGCATTTTCTGGGCCAAGTAAACTTTCAAGATTGAGATTATAATCTTTTATTGATGGATGACTTAATGTAATCATGGTAATAGTGATGTAATAGTTGTAACTCCAAGATACTCAATGGCAGTATCATACTTATCTATATCGTCAGCAAGACCTCCAATTGCTTGACGATTTCCCCAAATTTCTAATTGAATATCAGTTCTCAAATCTCTAATTGCATTGACTGCATCAATTTTATAGTTAAAGTTACCGAGATCTGATTGGATATTTGACTCTGCAGTATTTGCATCAGAGATTGCACTTGATAATGTTGCTTCTTCTGTTGAGCAAGATGGAGAAGATTCATATAATCCAGAAGATCCTATTAAAGAAGTATCAACTGTTGTAATTGTTCCTTCTGGGGCTCTTCCACCTGATATTGGATTTGCAGGATAACTTGAGAAACCAACTGTGTAATAAATTTTATCTGCTCCAACTTTAGGTTCTTCTATTGCGGGAATCGTGTCTCCATCCCCCAAATCAATTTCTTCATGAGCAAACTCAGGTCGCCAAGATTGAGTATTGGAATTAAATCCAGAATTATCATAGAAAATAGATTTACCAATACCATAAGAAGAACTATCCATCATTCCAAGAGTTTGTGGACTAAATGGATTTGATGTGAATGGTATTCTAAAATAACTAATTGCTGTTGTTCCAATTCCTGCAGGACTTTGGAATACAGTAAATGTTACATATGATCCATCTTGTTCTGGGGCAGATGCTCCTATTGATACAACAGTATCTAATATAAGAGTATTAACTAACTGTGTTGTTGTACCAACTCCAACAGTATTTCCCACTCCAGACAAAACACTTAGATCTGCTAAAGCAGTTCCAATTCCAACAACCTCACCATAATCTAAAGGAAATATTCCTGTTTTAGATGCATTCACAAACTGTCCAGGTTCAACTCCAACCGTAACTCCAGATCCAATTGGAGACATTACAGTCAGAACACTTGATCCAATACTAATCGTTCCAATAAAACTTGTTACAAAAGTATCACCAATATCTCTTTGCGACGGTTCATCATAATACTTAAGACCATAAAGATTTTTCTGTTCGAATCCGAATAAACTTCTAGGTGGATATGTGGTGATTCCTCCAGAAGGATTTAAAAATGCAACACTACCATCTGTAGCAAGTCCAACTCCTGTTGTAGATCCGATTCCTGCTGTCGAATATCCAACCAAGGATAATCTAGTAACTTGAAGGTTATAATATGAACTAATACCACCAAGCCCATCTACTGCTGTGCTTATTCCAAGAACTCTCCAGAACATATCAGTTCTACATCCAGCAGTTATTCTTGCTTGATATGCATCTTTAACATCTTGAAGTTTATCATTGACATTTTCAACTTCAACAAAAAGATCTGCATCAATACTTACAATTGCTGCATCATATTTTTCTTTGTCTACATCATTGACTAAAATATTTTTCTGAAGAAATTCAATTCCTTCATATGCTTGCTGCTTCTTTTCACTTAAATCTGAAATAATATCTGATGCTATTCCCATTTTTTATTTCCCCGTCAAATCCCAATCTTTTGCTTTATTACCCTCATACTCAATAACCAAGTCGGCAACATCTTTTCTCTTTGCATAAACAGTATAACTACAGTTGATAGGTCCACCCAAGTTATTTACCACATTAATTTTAGTTCCCCATTCTATACTCTTTACAAATAATTCTTGATAAATTCCATGAGGTGTAAGGTTCACAGTGATAGTTTCTGCATCAACTAAACCTCTCCAATATTCAGGCAACTCAATTACATTAGTATCAACCAATCTACCTCTATGATAAACACCGTTCTCAGGTCCCTCAATACATGCATGTGCTAATCTATGATTTGATTTTGTTGGATGTGGTATATCAAATTTTTTAGTAGTTCCTACAATAGAACTATTAAAAGATAAAAATCCATTAATATGTGTTGCCCCATTAACGATAAGTGATCCATTTATAACTCTTGAACCACTCTCAACAACATTTCCAATTGTAGATTCTTTACCGACATCAGAAACAGCTCCAGTTCTTAATTCTAATCCCGTTTGCTGTTTTACTCCAATAAATGTTTTAGTTCCAGTCCAATTTAGAATTCCAAGTCCATTAGTGATGGGAGATATAATATTAATTATACTTGCATTTACACTAATACCAACAGGTCCAGTTGGATCTCCAACCACAACATCAATTGGAGTTGGAGGAAAACCAAAAGAAGATACTTTAAAAATTGATGGTGGTGGTGGAAGTGCTTCTGGATTCCCACAACGGGCAACCATTAAGTTTGCTTCATTTACATTTGGACCTTTTGTAAAAGTAAAAGGAGATCCAATTAAAAGAGGACCTGCAATAAATCCTGCACCACGAATTTTAGTGGGACCAACACCTAATCCAACAGGAGGTAATGGAGCACCAGCATGTTCTGCTACTCCACAAAATAATTGACTACCAACATAAACATCTCCTGCCTTTGCCATTATGCTATTGCCTCTATGGTATTCTTAACTGTTTGAAGTATTTCTCTAGGAGTTGCTGGTAAAAATGGTACTAATGTTCTTGATCCCCTCTTAGAAGAAGGTCCATCAAGCATCTCCATCAATCCACCATACAAATTACAAATAGAATTTCCTATAACTTCTACAGTTTTTTCTGAAAAAATATAAGTAGATACTGTTGATTGTACTGCAATAGATCCTTTTGAGTCAATTATAATTTTTTCACTCGCATTAATATTAATTACTCCATTCTCACCTTCTTCACTAGGAGTTCCTGTTGCAATCAGATCTATATTTTCCGCAATAATTCTAATTCTTCCATCACTTCTTAAAATTAAATCTCCATTCTGAGAATCAATATAAACTCCAGGAATACCCCTTTTTACAGAGTGTCCTGCTGATACTTGAAATGCTCCAGGGCACTCAAATATAGTTCCTCTTCTGCCCTTTTCTTTTGCATCACCATCTTTATCCATTCTAAAATAATGAGGAACTCCATCGGCAACTGAAGTCCCAACCCGCATCGTAACGCCAGAAGTAATATTATACTTATCTATTTCACCAAAAGTTATTTCGGCATCATTTGTTCCTATTCTTTTATAATCATAATTAATTTTTTCTGACATTATACTTTACCTACACAATCTACTACTGAAATAATTTTATCTTGAACAGTCGGTTCTTTTATTTGATCAGATCCTATTCTATCTATACAGAACCTTAAAAGTATTTCTGCATTAAATCCAGTTTCACTTTGAATATAAATTATTGGATTTTCTTTAATTCCTTCTCCACCAGAGATGACTTTTACTGAGGTTAACTGTCCAAGTTCATTAAATGTTGGTTCCAACTCTACACCATAATTTGGTTCCACAATAATCTTATCTCCAGGTTGATATCCAACTCCAGGATTCTTAATAATCGCATCACAAACATAAAGAATAACAGGATACTGATTCGTATTATCAATTGGATAGTTTGATGATGGCAATTCAATAGAACTAGAATATTTTTGTGGTGCTGTTATAGTTCCATTAGATGTAACATCATAATCTATTCCACCCAAAATTGTATCTGTTGTTCCGTCACTATTATTAATTTCCACAATTGATCCAATAGGTGTACGAACAGTATCTCCAGGAAGCACTTCAAAGGTTTCTCCAGGATTATATGGAATATCCCAAGTTCCATCTGCATTTCTACGAGTTGTATCTTCTACATTACTCCAAGTTCTGCCATCACCACCTTGAGATCCGTTTGGTACTGAAAGATAACCAGTACCAGAATCCTCAACAACTACACCAGTTATTCCAGTTTCATTTCCATTTGGATCTGGTGTATAAATCACATTTCCATTATTATCAATAACAGTATTACCATTATTGTCAGTTAATGGGGATACAGATCCCAGAATTACAATTCCAGTTGCACCCACTCCATTTCCACAAGAATCTTCAAAGTTTAAAAATGGAGATCTAGTTCCATATCCAAATCCAGAATTAGTTATATCAACACCAAGAATATCACCAACTGCACTTACAATTACATTTCCTGTTGCTCCCGATCCAGAACCACCCCAGAAAACAACATTTGGAGGACCACAAAAAACTGCATCCACATTACAGACTTCAGAAAACAAATCACTAAAATCAAGATCAAAATCAAAGTTATCTGGATCAATTGATTCAGTAACATTACTTGCAAAATCTTGTACTTTATTAATCAATGATGTTGGATCAAAAGAAGGTGATGCTACATCTCCACCATCCCACAAACTCCAACTCTCTAGTTCAGGACACTCTGGTTTTTCTTCGCATGATAAGAAAGATAAAATTCCTTCAATAAATCCAAGAACATCTATAACAATATCAATAGCACCAAAAATTACTTCAAGAGGAGCAAGAATAGCAGAAACAGCAGCATTAATTAATCCGACGAGTTTACCAAGAATAGCTGCAAGAATATTTTCTGCTGCACATAAAGGTACATTTATAAATCTATCAACGATAGACAATAAAGCATCTCTTACAATCTTAAAAAGATTTTTAATAATTTTTTTAAACAAACATGCTAATAAGTCCATTGCAGTTTCTACTGCTGCTTTGGCATCAGATTGTTTATCGGGGAAAAGAAGAAAGTATAAATCCTTCAAACCATTATTAATCTTCCTCGTTATCCACTCTTGAGCACCAGCAATTCTGTCTCTTATCCATCCAGACACTGATCTTGCAGCTCTATCAACTTGAATTTGAATATACTCTTGTATTCCTATCTGCTGCCCTTCAAATTGAATTGGATTCGTGATACTTTTTTGAAAATTCTTTAATCCTTTTTTTGCATTTTCGATATTCTGAATCATGTTCTGAATATCTTTTTGAATTTGTCCAGGAGATTTACTTTTGTCACAAGTGTAAGGCAATGGTAAAGTTTTTCTTTTTTTACCAGATTCTTCTTCTATTGGTCTTGTTACATTATTATTTTGTGCGGAAGATGGAGATCCAACTCCTCTGTTTGAATTATCTGGAGTTTGTGTTATATCTTCACGAACAGGATTTTCTTCCTTATTAAGTAAAATACCGTAGTTTGCAACTGGATTTGTATTATTAAACCCCCTAAAAGGAACAAATGGTTTTGGTTTTTCTTTATAAATTGCTTGATATTGATTATACCCCAAGATGCCCATGATAACTGGCTGCTGAGCATCCTCACCATCCAAAAAGAATCCATAAACAAAATTACCCCTTTTAAGTGCTGGAGTTTCGAAAGTAGTATCTCCTCCACCACCAGAAGTGACAGGATACATTACTGCTGCCCAGGGCAAATCTTCATCCTTTAATTGATTATCGTCCGCAGTATGATATCCCATAATACGAACTTGATAACGATATCCAAATCCAGGACTATCACTTACCGTTGTGTCTGATGATGTACTTCCAGTTAAATTTTGAGTCCAGGAATCATTAGCAATTTGACCGATCCACCAAATGAATCCGTCTCTACCTACAAAGTGCCTCTTAAATAAACCCTGCTCAATCATTATTACAATTCATAAATTCTGCATTCATCGGCTTCTGGATTTTCGTCACAAAACAGTTCTAAGTGACTTGGATCATGGTCTTCATCAGGATGATTTGCCTGATATCTTTCTAAAGAATATAATTCACTTTCCAAATGACGACGACGCTGAGAAGAAATTCCAGGATTGTCTAGTTCATCCCTATCATCATTAATGTGTTGTTGGATGCTTCTTTCCATGGTTTTAATTAAACGGTTTTCTCCCAAAGGTGTCTCTGACAAGTGCTAAACTACTGTAAGTTTTTCCAGGTGTAATACGATGACATAAACTTGCTATCATATATATGCCACCAGATTGCTTGTTTGTTTCTTTATTTTGATCAATTGTTAATTCTGGGAAATCGCAATGTATTAAATCTCCAGCTCGTAAACTAAAATCACCAGGTATAATAATATTTGTTTTAATAGTAAACAACTGATTATATCTCATGATTGACTGAACCATCGTATTGGCAGCATCATATGTTGGTTTTTCTTTATTTTGCTTCCAGTGTGCAAGTTGTTCTTCTGGAGTAGAACCTGGGGGAAGAACTCCAACATCAAGAATATGATTCATCAATCTAGAAGGTCCCTTTCTAAACTCCTCTGCGACCCATGTGATTTCTTGAGATCCAGCATTTTTTATTTTATCTTTTTGATTTTCATCAACACTATAATCTCTTACAACATATTTCATTCCAGCAAAATCAAAGAACAAACTACGATTTGCATATGTTCCAAGAGTTAAATTTTGTTGTAGATCAATATCCCTTTCAATATTTACAGAAAGAATTTTACCATCATATTCTTGCGGTTTATCTGGGTTTCCTGTATAGATATACTTTTTAATTCTACTTTTTCCGTTTGTATCAAGAAGTTTATCTAAAGATCTAAATTGAAATCCACTATAATTTTCAAAGAAAAAATATCCTGCTGCTCCACCTAAACCATTTTTTCCATCAACACTTAGTTCTGGTATTGATTTTGAGGCCAACCAAGTGCAAACATAAAACGGTTTTCTATCATTTCCAATAAAGTTATAATCTTCAATACTAGTATCAATTTGAATATTTTTTTCTGTTTTTATTCCTTCATTTTCTGTAAGAATTTTTGAGACACTATCAGATATTTTTCCATCATATCTTTTTACGACTCTAGTTTGTTCATTTGCAATAAACTCACGAGTACATAAGTCAATAGAGTATACATCTTTTTGAGTTCCTGGATCAATTCCACGAACACGATTCACATAAAAAGATTTTTCTGCCTTGAAAGATAACTTATTTGGCGTTGCTTGTGCATCTTCAAATTCTAAAATAACTTGCTCACCACCACGAATTGGAAGAGTATCAATAATTCCTGTTGGTTTTGTAGAATCTCCAACTCTCTTATCACTAAATCCAGTTTCTACAATTCTAACAGTAGCAGATATAGAATTTGATAAAACACTTTCATAATAACTCAACTCTACAGTACCGGGAGACATGTCAATAGAGTCCCCTCCATTCTTTGCTTGATAGATTTGAAATCTAGTAATATTACCAGAGAGTGCTGCTGAGTTATCTGCCATTAACCTTGTTTATATAAGAATCCCAAAAGTTGGGCTCTGTAGTAACTATTTAATACATCTTTTTGAAGCATTCCTATTGGAAGAACTCCTCCCCCACCTCCACCTGACATTACTTGACCTCCTCCACCCCCAACGACTGGCATAGGAATAACAGTAGTTCCACCCTGTTGATCATATGATGCTTGTTGTCTAAGTGATTGTGCAGTTTGTGTTGCCAAGGTATTTGGTGTTGTTTGTCCGACCAATCCAAGTCTTGACTTACCAGGATCTCCATGAAATGTCTTAAAAACAACTCTTCCATTTTGATCGGTGATTTGATAAAATGCTCCTCCAGAAGAAGCACTTCCCTGATGAAATGTCATTTTGTATCCTGGAGGTAAAGCAGGTGCAGGAATATTTGCGAACTCTGCACTCTTTCCAAATCTAGTTTCACTTGATTTCGGAATAAAATAATCAAATGCAGCCATACTTCTTTGAGTATGGTGACCTGCAGTTGCTGCTCTCAGAAATGCTTCTTTTTGTGCTCTTGTTCCATTAAGAGGATATCTTTTTCCAGAAACAGATCCAGCCTGACCTGTTTCAATAACCCTACCCTCTGTAGCAAGAGTAGCAGCCATACTATCAATCATTGGAACAACAACATCCATTGGCAAATCTCTTGCCCATCTTGTATCAATATGAAATGGAGTTCCCCCACCATAACCCGTTACCAAACCAGTTCTGGTTCCCATTTGAGGTGAAGTTCTTTGTCTCGGAAAGTCTATAGGTTTTCCTGTAGCAGTATCATAAGTAATTCCAGAAACAGTATAACTTGAAGTTGCATTAGCAGGTGCGGATGCACCCATATTTTTTATTTGTTGTACTCCACTAGAATCCAAAGGTCCTGGTTTTGATCCTGGAGGTGCCATTCTTATTTCAAATCCAGAACCAGTTCCCAAATAATCTCTAGCAGCAATGCTAAAATCAAGCCACTTAGTTTGTTTAGATACAGGACCTACTCCACTGCCAACATCATTAACTCTAAGAATAGCAGATTTTCCTGTTTTCTTATTTGTAACCATAACATTAAATTGTTGTCCAGAAGCAAGAGTTCTCCCACTCGGATTATTGAGAGTTTTTGTAGTCATACTAAGTGGAAGAGAACTCAAAAATGGAGGAAATGCTGCAGCAGTAAAAGCAGAAGCTTGATAGGGTTCTCCGGTTGATGTTCTTGCATTTGGATCTCGTTTTCCTGTACCAGAATTAATTCCACCCAAACCAGGATCATACCAGGTTACAGATGCATTAGATGTGTAAAGTTGACCAGGCGATCCACTTCCAGCATATCCAAGAGAAAGTGGAGTTGTTCCAGGGGATGGAGTTGGAGATGGTGTAGATGAAGTATCAGGTTTTTCCTCTGTTATTGGTGGATTGATTTGAGTTATTTGTCCACTCAGATTTTTATAAATTTCTTTACCTGCCCAGTCACCAACAGCAGCACCTATTGTTCCCCCCAAAAATGTTCCCACAAAAGGTATTGGAATAGCTGCTGTTCCAATTGCACCACCGATTGCTGCACCAAGAGATGCTCCAGCAGCACCAGCAATAGCATTATCCAATCTCTCACCCATTGCCAAATCAATACCAATACCAATCAAGGCACCAATAAAAGGAATTCTTTTGAATACTGACGAAACTTTTTTAAAATGCTTCAGTCCACCCTTAGTAAATAACTTCTCAGCATTTTTAATTGTTGCTGCAGAGGTTGGTTTTGGTGTTCCTGGTCTTGGCAGTTGTCTAAGTTTTGTCTTTGCTCCTGCACCTTTTCCTTTAAATCTTCTTTGTTGAACTCCAGTTGCTCTTGTTGCACCCGATGCTCCAGCACCAATTCCAGTTAAACTTCTAAATGTATTTGAAACAAATCCACTAAGAGATTTTCCAACCTTAACTAATAAGTTTTTAATACTTCCTCCAAGTTTTTTCAGAAGATTACCAGTCAACTTTGCAGGACCAGCAAAAACTTTGGCACCAAGTTTAGCAAGTGTTTTCACTAATTTTGGCATTGCAGTTGTTAATGAGATGATTGAAAATCTCATTACATCAAAAATATTTGTAAATCCTTTTGTTATATCATCAAATGCTTTAAAGATTTTATCTTTATTAGAAAGTAAAAAGTTTAATAAACTTCCAATTAGTACAGATGTAAAGAAATTAGTAATAGAATCAAAGAAACTAAACTTCGGTTTTGGAATACTAATTCCACCCTTTTCTTTTTTTGGTTGTTTTTTACTTTCTAATTCACCTTCTCTTCTTTTTTTCTTATCAATCTGAATTTGCTTTTTACTTTCAACAAGAGATTTTAGTTCTGAATTTTTTCTTTCATCAAGCAATCCTTTGATCTGAACTAAACCACTTCTAAGTTTTTTAACTTCATCAATGACACTTTGAAGTTCTTCGCCAATCGATCCCTTCTTTTCTTCTGGTTTTAAATCAAAAAGTTTATCTGCTTTAAGAGTAGGAGATTGATACTTAACTAATGCCCCAGAAGGTTGAAAGTTTGATTTTTGCTTTTCAGTTTTAACTAATGCTCCACCTTTTTCATCTTTACCAAAAAACTTTTCAGATTTTATTTTCTTTTTCTTTGGTTTAATTTTATTTTTTATTGCTTTCTTTGCCGATGACTTTGCAAAATTCTTTGCAGATGACATCAAGAATTGTCTTCCAGCAGTGGCAAGAAGTGGTAGTACCATAGTTCTATCCTACCATATTGTAAATTGCTTTAACAACCAAAGTACTCATATTCGTTGGATCTTCAGCAGAAAATCCAGGAACTTCTGGTTGAGTCGGAGATGCAGCACTTGTCGGCGCCTGCTGACCACCACCAACAGGGACAGGTGCCATCACGATTTTTTGTCTAGAAGATGGTGGTCCTGGTGGTTGTGTTTTTGGAACATTCTTTCCGACAACTGCATTTAATAATTTAAGTGCCATTGATTCAGTTGCTGGACCATATTTATTTTGCTTTACTTCATTTAAAAACGAACGAATTTTTGGATCATCAACTGCAGCAAGTTCGACAATAGTTCCCCCCTCATCAGGAATTGCAAGATCTCCCTGTTTAAAATTCTTTGGGAAAAATCCAAATAACGATCCAAGTGACTGATCTACTGCAGTTCTGTTTCTTGAAATTACTCCAGATCTTCCACCCCCACCATACTGATCCAAATGAAGTTCTATAAATTGATTCCCCTGACCTTCAATTCTTTTTGTAGTTGATCTCATCCCAGTAGGACCACTTGTATCTGTAATATTATGAAATCCAATATTAGAATATCTTTGAGGATTTGAAGAAACAATTCTTTTCATTGTATCTATTAAGTGCATCATTGCTTCAGATTCACTTACTTTTGTTGTTGGATCTTGTGTCCCTTGAACAGGCAGATTATCAGTTCCAACTGTGCTTCCTTTAGATCTTGCTGCATGTCCTGCACCAAAAATGATTTTACCTCCTCCAGCAACTCCACCGCCTTGCATTGCTTGAATACCAAGACTACCAAACTTTGGTTTATTGGTTCCACCACCCATTGCATTCATTGCAAGAAGATTATCTCTTCCCCAGAAATCAGCTGCTGGATTACTAATCACAACTTCGCCAGGAGATAATGCAGTTAATTGAGTATCTTTTCCAAAACCAGATATCTTAACTCCAGTATTATTATCAACACCACCTCCACTCATTAAGGATATATCACCAATATTAATCGTCTCTCCACCACCTTCTTGTTGTTGAACTGGAATTGTTGGTATTTGTGGAGCATCAGGAACTTTTGGTAATTGTGGAGCAGTGATTGGTTTTGCTCCTGGTATTAATGATATTGCCCTATTTACTTGATCTATTAATCCTTTTATTCCTCCATTGATTTGATCAATTACAAAATTGATCGGAGACATCACCATATTCCATAGAAAACTAATGATACTATTCAAGAATCCAATAATCATATTGGCAAAGTTCTTGAGTGGAGTCAAAATAATACTTGGATCTTTAATGACAGATAATAAAAAATTGATAGCAGATCCAAGCAAGATATTCATAAAGAAATTCTTGATCGTATCAAAGAAATTTGTAAATGGTTTTGCAACTTTAGAAACTACATCACTTGTTTTTTTATCTTCTCCACCTTCTAATTTTGCTTCTCTTTTTTTCTTTTTTTCAATCTCTGCAGATTTTCTTTCTTGTTCTGCTTTCTTTGCATCAACTGCTCTTTGTTCTTTGAGAGTAGTAAGAATATCTTCAACAACAGAGTTGATTGATTTTAAAGAATCTAATAAATCTCCTTTTAAAAAATCTAAGATTTCCTGTAAAAGGTTCTGATTTTCATTTTCATCTTGCTTTTCAGTGTCTTCTACTGCCGGTGGTAAAAGTTTTTTTGGATCTAATTGAACTTTATCTGCTGAACTTTTTTTATCAACTACTTTATTAATATCAATCTTTTTTGCTTTAACTTTAAACTTTCCAGTTTTTCCCTTAACTCTCTTATACTCATCCGTAATTAACTCTACACTCTCTGTAGGCATTCCTTGCTGCGTCATGCGAGCAGCAATCATTTTTTCTTTTAGAAGAGTTAGATACTCTTCATATGTAAAATCAAATGCATCTTCTAATCCAAGAATTGATAAAATTCTTTCATCAATTTCTTCACTCACTAAATCTGTTCTTTTTATTCCGACTGGAACTAATGCAGAAGAAGATGGAGGTGGTGGTGGATCTGGTGATGGTGATGGTGGCTCATCATTTTCTTCTGCCATTCCAGAAGCCATTTGATGAAGATCAGTATCATTATACCCCATCAAAATTTTACTATCAATCTCTCTTTGCTCACTTCCACTTAGAGAATTATAATATTTCGATAGTAACTTAATTTGATCATCAGAAAGTTTATTGACAAGTTTCTTGCCAATTTTACCTTCATATATTTTCCTTAAGTTTTCTATCTTAGATGCCATTCGATTGTTGTTGCTTTAATTTTTCCTCTTCCAAGTGTTGCTGAAGAAGAGAAACATAAACATCTCTCTCCCAAGGCATCATATTCTCAATCTCAGTTAATGAATATTTATGGAACTGCATCAAAGCAAAATTAAGTTTATAATAATTCTCTAGGTCCATATGGACCATCCCTATCCGAAAAAACTTGAGAGTCCCTCCAGCACTACCGTGCTCTCTACTTTTGTTTTTGGATTTGTGAATGTAATCTCATGAGAAAGTTTAGGCATTGTTTCAAAAAACTTCTCAATTTCCTTGAATTGAATGCTATTCATTTGTTCAAGAAAGTCAGTAATTTCTTTCTTTGTACAATCAGAAGTTGTCCAAACTTCTTCCTCATTGTAAATTTTATCAATGCAAGTAGCAATCAATTCAAAAGATTGATCCATTCCAGATTCATTAGAAAAATCAAAATTACTTTTAATGAACTGTTCAAGTGATGGATACTTCATTTCCATCATCAAAGAATCATCAAGTTTAATTGTTTTATTGTGTCCTTCTTTTTTCTGTACTTTAATATCGTCAATATTAATCTTAACTGGAACAGAAGTTGTTCCATCATCAGGAGCAATTAAATTAACTTCAATTTCTTCTCCAATAGATTTTCCACGAATGTTTAAAAAGAGATACTCAATATCAAAAGTTGGAAGTGTTTCTATCTTAANTCCTTTTGTCTGAATNCANTTNTTNAATACTGCTTTAATTGCTGTAGATATTTCTTTTGTGCTGTCACTTTCCAATGCAAGAACAAGAAGTTTTTCTTCTTTAACTAAAAAGGGTCTATATTTAATTGTTTGTCCAGTTGAAGGCAACTCAAGTTCATAAGTTGGCGTTGCAATTGTTGGT
>JGI10211J34971_10002997_pt1 | contig 13601 bp, 14 predicted proteins | sample Etolagsediment_FD_34971 | JGI IMG/M metagenome (IMG submission 34971) | reverse complement strand
TAATACTCCTTCTTCACCATCATTAAGTGCTTCACCTAATATTGCACCTGCTGGTCTTCTATTAGGATTACTTGCATCCGCAGGATATATACCAGCGATATTACCAGCTGTTCCTGAACCTGTGATATAAACAGGTATACCTTTTTGTAGTAATCCACCTGATAAGTTCTTACCTATAACAACTGTATTACTTGCATATTGTACTGTTGTTGTTCCATCAACAATGTTAGTAATGTCTGTTGCAATAGATTCTGATGTAGATGTAAATGCACCACTAATCTCTGTTGCTATTTGTGCTGAACTACTAACCAAAGATTTTGCTTCTAACGAGTCCAAATCATTTGATACAGTAGTTATGTCAGCTGCAAGAGATTGACTAGTCAGAGTGAATGCTCCGCTAATCTGTGTTGCTATTTGAGCACTGCCTGATAACAATGTAGGTTTACCTAATACTCCTTCATAAAATACAGTATCTGCAAAATCTGCGTGTGATGATGATATTGCGTATGATGCTGATTCAATACTACCTATCAATACAGATGCTGTTTCTGCGTATGATGATGATATAGTATTTGATGCTGATGCAACTATTGTTACACCATCTACAATATTTGTAATATCTGTCGCTACCGATGAAGATACTGCGTTTAGTTCTGCATCCGTTGCAAATGTTGCGTCTAACGAACTACTGAAATCTTGTAACTCTGCTATACTTGCACTGTTTGTAGTAATACTTAACGCAAGAGATTGTGATACAGAATCTAATTCTGCATCCGTTGCAAATGTTGCGTCTAACGAACTACTGAAATCTTCTTGTGCAGTAATCCTAGTTGCTAATGAACTACTTACATCATCAAACGCTCCTGATATATCAGTTGCGATTTGAGCACTACCTGATAGTAGTGTTGGTTTTGATGTTACATTATCAAATGTTACAGAATTTGCAACTGCCGCAACATCTGAATATGATGCACTTGCAATAACTCCTGTTAGAAATGATGCAGTGACTGCGTGTGATGCTGATACATCTAAAAATGAAACATCTATTCCTAAGCCATTTTGGACTCCACTACCACTTTCTTGTAGTAAGTACTGAAACGATTCTGATATAAAAAGATTAGTAAGATTACGTGCCATAGTATATGATTATTGGGGATATTGTTTGTATCGTGTATCGTAGATTGGTATTCCTCTTTTTACTGCTTCTTCTGCATATCCATCTTTTCTAAACACAAAGGGTGAACCATACTGTTCATCATAATCAGGATATTGTTCATATAGTTTATTACTTTCCGTAAGTTCAGGAAACAATGCCTCTTCCTCAATAATGTAGTCACGCAACTTCTGTGCGTAAAACTCCATTTTATTCTTTGTACTGCCTCGTTTCATATTATACAACGAACGATCAGCTACTTCACTATTATCTCCACCTGTTGGTGTTAGTAATCCGTTGTTTCTTGCTCTTAAATAGATATCATCTAAGATATAGAAATAAGAAGCATAAATCAAAAAGTTTTGGATATACTCATCTACTAATGTCTTATAGTTACTATTTTCACTATCTGTGATTGTCCCATTACTTACTAAACTAATGATTTTATCGTAAAGAAGTGTTCCAATAATACGTTGTAGTTCTATGTCTTGTGCTTCTCTGATGCCGTTTTTAAGTAATGCAGTATCTACATTGTTATCTACNCCTGTGTATTCTCTTACAACTGCTTCTGATATTAGAAATGTATTAGTCATTACTTACCTCTTCTTCGTTAATTGTTTCATCATCTTCTGTTGATGTATCTGCTGATGTTACTACTTCTTCTTCTACTTCTCCATCATCATACAATCTCTTTGTCTCTACTCCTATAATAATATCAGGATAATTAACTTCCAACAATATTTCTAATTCCGCTAGAATATCTTGTTGCATTGGTTCAATCACTGTATTAAACCACAGTAAGAATGCGTCTATTACTTCTGCTCTACCACCTAATTGACCTTCCGTTTTGATACCTAACATCATTGGTGATGTAATCCTATGTGCAGTCAATATCTTCTGTGTAACCATATCATTGATGGTTGTATAATATCCATCTGCACCATTTTGTGGTATAGGTGTAATCTCCGGCTTTAATTCAGGTGATGCAACATCCATATAAATTAATGAACCTGCGTTATCTGAACCACCATAGTTTGCTCTCAATGCTTCTTCTATCGCTTTTCTATCATCATCAGAACTATCACTAAATGTTGTGATTGCGATAGATGGTGCTAATCCGTTTGTTATATTAGATACGTGGAAGTTATCTACTTCTGTATCTAACTCAATTACTTTAAGTGCCGCATTATATTTAGGTAATGGGTAATATTCTTGACCTGGTCTATAATCTTTTGATACAAAGATTTGATTTGTTTCTTCATCTTTTTTTGTAGGGTTGTATATTGGTAAAAAATCTATATCTTCTGATTTCACACTATATTCCGACCATTTGTTACTGATGTAATATCCAGGTATAATACCTCTATCATCTTTTTCTTTTGCTCGTATGTGTGAAAAATCAATATGATATACTTCTGCGATTCTACTTCTGTCTAACGACCATATGACTTCTAATGCAAATGCACCATGTAAGTAATAATCAGTCGCTGCTTTTGTAAAGATATTGTTCCAAGATTCTCCTCTATTGTTTGCTTTTTTCAATGCAAACTCATCATCTGATTTTAATCCACCTCCAATAATAGCTTCTGTTGTTGCATTAACAGCTGCTGCATGTATGGATGATTTGTTGTATAACTCTATCAAATGTTCAGGAAACTTATTATCATTTCCACTTTTTACATACTTACCATCCATCTTCTCTTTGTAAGATAGAAATGGTTTACTGAATCTTTTAATCTTTGAGAATATGAATTTATTATCTGCCATTAGTTATGATAAATGTTGTATTGACCTGGTGTAGAAGGAACATCGTATTGTGTAAATGTAGGAACATCATTTCCTTCAATCCAAGCTCTATCTGTTTCTATTGTACTGTAAACAGGATCTGCTGTACCATTCCATCTTACAGCGTATGCAGACCATGTTTCATCTGCTTCAAACCACTTTTCGTTTACTACTTGTGGTATACCTTCTCTAACTACGTATGTGTAATTACCTGTATAATTAGGTAAGTCCGACTTATTTAGTGTAAAGATTAATCGTGGATTAACCTCTGTCGGCACACTATCCAAGCTCATTGATACGATTGTTTCTTGTAAACCATAATCACTACTTAACACCATATCATATGATGCAGAGGGGTTAGTGTTTACAGAAGATGTAACATCCGGCCATATTGCTATGGTTTCTGTTCCTGATGTATCGTATGTTAAGCTTTGCATACTTAATTGTTGTTTTTTATTTGTAAAAAAAGGGGATAACCCTTCACAGCTATCCCCTTAACTACATATAAATGAAAATCTATGCTACTGATATTCCTGTCAAAAAGTCAACAGAACCATCACTAGTTTGAATTTCGTCCATCGGCTCTGGCTCCAATCCCTGGAACGTAAGAGCGTATTGGTTTGCATCTCCGAATGCTGTACCTGATGTTGCAGAACCAGCTGATAACGTTGCTCCTCTGTATCTTCCTACGAGGAAGTAACGACCTGTATAAGGTGTCTCAATACCGTTGTTTGTCTCAACTATAATTTTGAGATCAGGGTTTTGAGCCAATACTTTTACTTGATTGCGTATAGAAGATTGCAACTTGTGGAACGCAACATTAAGAGTTGTTTCATAGAATACAGTACCATTTTCTAACGATGGTGTGGGTGCTTCTGTTAAATCTCCTGTGTTTTTAGTTAGTTCAAACTTATAGAAAGTACCTGAACCACTAATATCACTAATAAGACCATCGGATACTTCCGTAATACCAGCAACTGATCCTGAAAGGATATAAATGTTTTTGATACCACCTGAATTATCTCTACACCCTAATGTAAAACCTGATGTAATGTCACAAGCCATAATAATGTTGGTTTAAGTGTTAATGTTCTTTACGCTAGATCGTTAGATACGAAATATTCAGGATGTCCTACTTGAACACCAAGTTTAGTTCTCAAACGATATTTGATAGCGTCTGCGTTAATATCATACCATGTTTGGAAGTTCTCTACATCAGATAACAAGTCCGTACCTACTACCATATCACTTGCAGGGCCTAATACAACACGTTCACTGCCTGTTAATCCGTATGTTCCCACAATCTTAATGTTAGGGAATCCTGGTAGTGGAACTTCATAGATACCATTACGACGTTCTACTGATGTAGGATCAAAATGGAATAGATTTTGTTTTGTAAGACCTGATACAACTCTTGTAAAGACCTGTGGCCCCATAAAGAATGTCAAATCTTCTGCGTTAATTACGTTATCATTTTCCGCAGATACCATATCCACTAACTGATCGTATGCTAAATCAGATGTGATTGAACCAGTTGCAGCACCTGTNGGTNNNTTTACACCTGATGTTGAACCACTGATGATTCCGATAAAACCATCTGCTTCNGCGACTGCTGTATCAGTTGCTGATGTAGCTGAACCTGATGCTGCATTCCATAGGAAGAAGTCGTTAGCTTGTTGTGATTTACGTACTAAATCTCCTGATAGTTCTTCCATGATTGCGAAAGTTTCTTCATAAGAACCTTCTGGAAGTGCCATCTTACCTAAATACTTATCAGTAAGAAGTTGTAGATTCCATAAATCGTAAGCAGTACGTTTTGTTACTGTGATGTTTCTTTGTGAAAATACTGCTGAACCAGAAGGAGTAGATACAGAATCACCACCTTGAAACTGTGGTGTAACCACCGCTAGGTTAAGTGGCTCTTGGTATTTGATACCTTCTTGTACAGTAGCATATTCAGCAGTTGTTCCAGTAAAGACCGTATCTAATACGATTTTACCAGCCAACTCATTGTTAAAATCCGCTAATGCGTTTACATTAATTGCCATGATTGTTTATTTTTTGTGGTTATTAAGTTTAGCGAGAGTCATTTCGTATCTACGTTGTTGATACTTAGGTCCCTCTGATTTATTAATTGAGGTTGATGTTTTAGAGAATTTAGAAGAAGTTTTAGATTCAGATGCAGGAGTTTCACTCATGTATTCTTTCATCTTTTCTTCTGCTTTTTCTACGCGTTCCATGCAATTTGCCATTTCTTTCTTCATTTCTTCAATCTGTGGCATTACAATTTCTGCGATAGCTTCAACGACTTTTTCTTCAACTTCCATTGATTCTTCGTCGCCTTCTTCCATTTTATCTTCGTCTTCAGCCATTTCTTCTTTTTCTTCTGATGATTGTTCTGACATTGTTTCTTCGGATGATTCCAAAGAACCTTCGCCATCTTCATCAGGATTTCTAAGTCCGGTAATCGCTCCTTCTGAATCTACAATGACAACAATACCTGATTTAGTTGTATGCTCCCCTTCGGGTGCTTGAACCATTTCACCTTCTTCTGTCTCTACGAATAGAGAATCACCGACGGCAAAAGCAGAATCTTTTTGATTAGTTACTTTCGTACCATCAATCAATTCCGCACTATCAAATTCTTGCTTTGTAGTTTCTGAACTTGTATCTTCTACAAGTGAGAAATAACGCTTAACCAGCTCTTTAAGTTCATTCTTTTGCATAAATAAAACTATTAGAGGTTAATGTTTACTTATGATAAATAGAAGTTTGTAGAATATATTAAAAAATGTTATTTATGTAGTTTTGTTAGTCTATCTTCCAAGTTTCTGATTGCTTGTTCTAATACCCAGATATCATAATCTAATTCATTCATTATTCTGATACCTCTTTAATATGTAGTCCTTTGTAAATCCACTTGTATTTCTTAAACTTAATCATTGCTTCTTCTTCTGATGTAGCATTAATTGTAGTGAAGTCAATATCCCAGTCATTGTAGCCAGGCACAAATCTAAGCGCTGATATTTCGTATGTTTTTTCTTTTTGTTCTGTCATCTGTATGTATGTAGTGTTTGTTATTGTTGTTTAACTTATACTACTAATATACAAATGTTTTTTCTTAATGTCAAGTTTTATTTAAAAAACTTACCTAAAATATTATTGTTGACGCATAAAGGATCTTCTAATGCATCAAACTGAAACAAGTATTTTGTTTCTAAATATGTCAACTCTTTTTTGCTGTATGCAAACTCTAATATTTCTTTATGAGGATTATCCCATTCTTTTACTATATCTGATGAAGACATATACGTTTTCCAATCAGATTCTTTTGTAACTTTGCGTTTACGCTTATAACCTTTAAGTGGTGGTTTAGTTATATGAGAGTATAATGACTTTTTACCAATATACCACTGATTAGTATCTAAATTAGAAATAATATAAACAAAGCCAATAGCTTTTTCAGGTACTTGAAACAATTCTTTTATTTCTGTTGTCCTGTATATCCAATTCAATTATCTTCCCTGTTTATGAGATATTCATTTACTGAATCATAGATATCTTGCAATGAATCATTAAAGTCTTCTATATCTTTAACAAGTGCTTCTATCTTATCTTCTATTTCTTCTAAACTCATTTTTTCTTTTATTTATTAATAAGTATCATACTGATTACTTTTTTTATAAATAATAATAATTATTTGTTATTAGACACAGTTCACCTATTAGCGGTAAATCCCATATTTTGTATTTGACTAACAACTATCAACAAAATCAAATACTATCCTTTTTTTATACGAGTTAGGAACTTTGATAGAAAGGTAGGTGATATGTCTATGTAGTTGCCTTTCTTGCCTTTCAGCCTGAACCAATCAAAGTTGTAGTGTCTCGGCAGTTTTTATGTCGTGGAGATCTGCTACTCTGTGTATATAAGTATAAAGATAAATTATTAAAATCAAAAATATTTTTAGTAAATCTATCTTTTTTTGGTATTTTTTCCATTTAGGTTTATACTTATATGTATAAAGGTTATGGCAAATCTTAAACAAAAACAAATAATATTATGAAAACAAAAGAAGAGTTTAAAGATATACCTGATTTTGAAGGCTACAAAGTCAGTAATTACGGAAGAGTAATGAGTAATAGACATGGAGAATGGAGATATTTAAGACCACAACAAGATGCAATGGGGTATTTACACGTCAGATTATACAAACCTGAATTAGGTAGATATCCTAACGGTCATGTTAAAGCTAAGCTATTTAAAATACACAGATTAGTTCTCAGACTATTTTCTCCGCATACATCATCAAAGAAGTTAGATGTAAACCACATTGATGGTGTTAAGACAAATAACCATATCAGTAATTTAGAATGGGCTACACGATCAGAGAATTGTAAACATGCAGTTGAATTAGGATTAAATAAAGTAGGTCAACGACGTAGTAAGCCTCTTAAAGTTACATATCCTAACGGTGAACAAAAAGAGTTTAGTTCACGTGTCAATGCAGCAAAACACTTAAAGTGTAGTGATAAAGTAATATTGTATAGATTAAATAAAGGTAAAGTAGAAATAGGTAAATTTAAAGGTTATATTATGGAGGATGCATAATGCAGTTTTGGGATACAAAAAAAGGAAAATCACAACCACATCAGACAAAGGTGATGGTCATACCAAACATTACAAACTCAAAGAATTTAGAAGCTGATTCTTTTATTGATGTTATTTTTAATCATATAGGTGAGTTAGGTGATGATTTCTTTTGGTATATTCCATTACCTGAACACGTCAAACGATTAGATATCTATGATAATGTAGAACAGATACCTATCTCCATGTCCGGCAATATGTTTCATATGAGAGTTAACTTTCCGTTGGATATTATAAAGTTATTGCAATTTTCAGCAATGCATCCTAATTGTACAAAGAATAGATGGTATAAAGATTATGATGTAGTGTATTCTCATTTACCTGATTGGTCAGTCCGACGATATACACCTACAAAAAAGAAAATCATAGGATACTGTCATTGGTGGGAAATGCCTATCTGTAATGGTAAATCTAATATGAATAATCATCTTAACTTTGAGCATGAGATATTGGGGACATTACAAATGGAAACTTTGTATGTGAATACAAAAGCACAGAAAGATGTAGTAATAGATACAGCAAGAGAATACTTTAACCAAAGACAGATAAAGAGATTAGAAGATATTATACAACCGTTTTACTTATCTATTCCGAAAGAAGAATTAGTAGATAAACCTAGTGATACATATGAAAAAACGATTGTCTTTAATCACAGATGCGCAGAATACAAAGGATATCCAAAGTTTATGAAATGGATGAAAGAGTATCGTGCTCGTAGAACTGATTTTAACTTATGGATTACACAAGCTAAAAAGTTTGGAGAATCATTTAAAGAAGATTGGATTTTAGATACATACTATTCAAAAAGTGATTACTTCAATCAGTTATCTAAAACAGCAGTTGTTGTTACTCCGTATGAAACACACTACGGTTGGTCGTTATCTTCTACTGATGCAATGATGAAAGGTGTGCCTGTAATCTTTGAGGAATGTCCTAATTACAGAGAAATAAATAACGATGCTCCTTTTTATGCTAAAAACAATAAAGAAGAAATGTTTTCGTTATTAGATAAGATGTTAGATGATAAAGAATATAGAATGAAAGCAGCTGAATTCTCATTACAAAGAGCGAAAGAGTTGTCGGATACACAACAGTTTGAAGAACTGCGTAATAAGTTAAGGTAATCTACTTTTTCTCTTTGGTGTTAGTTTGGAGGTAATATAGTCTTTCAGTAGTTTGAAACAAAATCCTCCGAATGCACCAAAGAATCCTAATAATACTGCAATTAATAAATCTTGATACATCATAGCTGACATTGTACCTGTTGCAAAGAAGCCTGTGTATACGTATTCGTTAGTCAAAATATTATCTTTCATTTTAGTTCTGTATTACTCTATCTGCAAAATAACCTTCTATACTAAACCCTTTTAACTGTCCGTTCTTTATCTGCCTCCACACTTCATCATCTTCTACTTTATACATTCCCATCCACGTTCCTTTTGGATAGTTCATATTGTATAAACCTTGTTTATCAGATTCTTCATCTTCTACAATCCATGTCTCAATAAGATGACCGTCAACCAAACTATCTTGATCGTGTTCCAAGTTAATATCATCTAACTTTTCTTCTTTCATCATCTTTCTTGCAATCTCTTCAATCGTATCTTTGCTGAAATACACATAGTATGGTTCGTTGTTTTCATCAACTCTGTATATCAACTTATCAGGTATCATCAGTGGGCCTACAACAATTCGTTCATCTTCTTCTAATGAAAACTGATGCTTTTGCTGTGAAGAGAATATCTCTAATAAATTATCACCTTTCTTTTGATAGACATACTTTTTATTCCATCTATGTCTACACCCATAACTACCTTTGTATTGGAAGATATCATAGTATCCAAACTCTTGTGAGTTAGCACCCATTAACGTCATTTTCTCAATATCTTCTTTTCTAAACAACATATCTAAGTCCAACAATCTTCTACAAAACTTTCTGTTTTTGTTGTCTTTTGGGCCTGTATACTGATAAAGTATCTTATACCGACCGGATGTGTCGTTTGTAGGTTCATCAGGGTTAGCAGATTTAGTCGTAGGCAACTTAAAATTACTTTTAGGGGTATCTACTATGTCGTGATCCTTTTCTAACTCTGTACGAGGAATTCCAACACTTTTAAGAGATTCTATTAATCTATCTTGTGTAGATTCAGGCAAATCATCAAAGTATGAAAATTCATTAAACGGCCAATCATCAGGCTTTTGTATCTTTCGTAAGTTCTCTGTGTATTGTCCGACAACTTGACCTGAACGTGTTTTGATAAGTGCAGCAGGTCTTTCTTCTGTTGGTGATAACTCAAAATCAGTACCAGGCACTTTTAGTTTACCACTTACTCGTAAGTTTGTAATCTGTCCTCTACCTCTATCATCATCATCACCTCTACCTGCATACGTCCAACTCACATAATCATCAACACTAAACCCACCTGCGTTCTCTACAAATTGTTGTGATTGTTCTAATTTATCTAATTTGTTTTTAGCCCACTCTATGCCAGCCCTTCCTCCCCAAGCATCAACCATAAGACCGCCACATCCTTCGGAGTAGGGGACATCCTCGTATTGAAGATGTCTGGCAAATGACGCCATTCTTGCAATTGTGTCTCTACTGATAGGTCGTCTGTTAGCAAGCTGATTAGCTCTAGCCCAACCAACTCTTGTTCCACAATCATTGTCAGGATGGCTATCTCTCCATTCGAGAGCTCGTTTTGCTGCATTAGTAGCTGATTCAGGATAATCTGTGTATGATTCAAACTTTTCTTTATCTTTTATTTCGTTAATAAAATCAGGCAGTGATGTAACATCTACTTCCATTTCTTCTTCATCCAAGTATAAACTACGGATTGCTTCAACGTGACCTGCAATATACTGATGTTCTTCTTCTAATCCCATCATACGAGATAACGTCATAATCTCTTCTGCAAGTAGTTCCGCAATCTTTACATCTTCAAAAGATGCTCTACCCATTTCTTTTATCGTATGTTTCTCTAAATAAAATAATGCATCTTGTAACTTTGCTGCTCGTATCGCAATACCCATATCTACATCTATTTCCTGCGATTCTATCTTTCTGTATAATGTAGATGCGCCAGGACACATATCATAATGACGTGTTCTGTAATCACCAATAACTATTTCTTGTGGGTCTTCCGTTTCATCAAAACTATCCCAATCACTATAACAGATTGCAGAAGCTTGTTCTTGATCAAATCCTTCATCCATAACGACAGGTATACAACGTGAGATATACTCATCTTTACTTTCGTTAGGTAGTTTATTCACAAACTCTTTACGGATTCGTTCCAATACATCAGCACGTATTAAGTGATATAATATGGTATCATCCATATCTTCATCATCAAATGCGTAAAAGTGTGCTTGATGTGCAGGATTTTCTACTAATGCAACTGCATCAAACCCTGCTATTTCTTCTTCAATTTTATCTAATATTAACTCTACGATCTTCATATCTTTTTTTTAATAAATAGTTATCTTCGTATATTCTCTAACTTACGTTTAGCTCTAAGTCGAGCTTCTGCTTCTTGTCCACTTGTTACATCACCTGTTAATACATACGTTCTGTTAACCGTAGGTGGTGATATCTGTGGTGTCTGTTGTTGTAAGTTCTGTTGTGGTGGTGCAGTTATTGTTCCTAAACTTGGTGTGGATAACCCACCGCCTACTCCACCACCTAATCCTGCGGATACTGATTTAGTTTTTCCGACTGCTTGACGAACAGCACCAATAATACCTGCTGCTTGTGCTGCATACGCAATAAGTAAAGGAACGTTTTGTGGAAATCCAACTTTTGCTGTTTCTGCTGCACCTACTGCTGTTGCTGTCGCTGCGTTTGCACCTTCTATGGTTGCGTCAGTTGCAGCTTTCTTCGCTAATGATAACGTAGATTGAGCGTTAATAACTAACTCTTGTGCAAGTAATGCTTGTTTTGCGACTAAGGCTGCTCTACCTAATGCAGTTTCTTGACCGAATAGTTCAGATAGATTCTGTAATGATTGTTTCCGTAAATCAGTTTTCTGTTGTTCTAAAACTGCAATTTGTTCTAATTCTTTTTCTCTTTCTTCTTGTTGTTGTTCTTCTAACAACTCTTTTTCTTCCTCTTCTAACTCTTTTCTTCTATCTTTATAGAACTGTCGTATCTCATCTTTCTGTTCTTCTGTCGCTTGTAATCGTTCTAATTCCGCAAGTTTTCGTTCTTCTTCTAAATTGATTTTCTCTAACTCTGTATCTGCCTCTATATCTCTTTCTTTCTCTCTAAACGATAGTAGTATATCTTCTATACTCTTTACTCTCTGTTTCTGCTTCTTCTTTCTTTTTAGCTTCTTCTTCCGCTTGTTTTATTCTCTTTTCAGATTCAGCTTTCTCTTCTTCTGTTAGTTTTTGTTGTTCTGCTATTCGTTCATCACTAACTCGTTTTTCTTCTTTTGCTGTAAGTGCTAATAACTCTGTTTCTTTTTTGTATATCTCTTCTTTATCCGCTTCATTTCTTATTAAGTTATCTAACTCTGCGTTCGCTTTCTGTAATCGTAAGTTGTATAACTCTTCTGCACTTGCGCCTGATGCTTCCGCAACTTTAATTTCTCTTTCTAATGATTTAACTAATTCATCATTTGCTTCTACTGCTCGTTTGTTTGCTCTCTCTGCTTCATCAGGCAATATATTAAAGAACTCTAATACAGGTCTAAATGTATCTACTAAATTATTAAACTGTTCTTTTACATTACCTACAAACCTTGATAATGCTTCTGATTCAGATATAAACCCACTTACCGCTTTATTTATCTTATCAAAGTTTGCAACAACTAAACCTAACGCAACAACAAATGCACCAATACCTGTTGCGATAATCGCTTGTTTAGTCGTAATACCAAATATTTTAGATTTGATGGTGGCTAAGTTAATGTTCTCTGCCATAATAGCAGCACCATCAGCAATATCAATAAACCCTCTACCTGCTGCGATTGCTGATATTGCTTTTTCTTCAAACTCTCCAAACACTTCTGATTCAATACCAATCAATCCAAGTGAACCAACAGTTGCTTCTAATCCCCCTGCTAATGCAGTTACCGCACCTTGTGAAGCTCTTACTTTCTTTTCTAATGTAAATCCTTCTACTTCTGCGTTTACACCATTCAGTTCTTTTGTAACTTGTTGTGCTTGTGTAGCAAGTTCTTGGAATGCTTCACTACCAACAGGTACTTGTTTTAGTTGCGCATTAATATCCTGTAACTCACTCTCTAAATCTTGTAGAGATTTCGTTTGGACTTGGACATCAATGTTAACTGTTTTAGTAGCCATTACTAAATAAATAGATTACTGTATTGTGTATGTTCACCCCAATACTCATCCACCTCTGTTGTCTCTGTTGAGTATATGGAGTTGTGTGATGTGTAGTGATGACCATGATTTATGTGAACGGATGGGTTAGGTGCTTCCCACTGTATTCTTTGTAAATCTTGTGGTTCAACCATACCTGCTCCTACCAATATTCCGTTCTTTAACACTTTCTCAAAATGTGTGATTGCATCACTAAACCTCATCGTCATTTGATGCATTGGTTCATCATTCTGTTTCTTTACCTGCCAACCATTTTCATTCAATCCTATGTAATTCATATTTGTTAGGACTTTACCTTCTTCAAAGTCCTCAAAATCAAAGTATCCTTCTCCATACATTACATCATGCTCTAAAAACGAAACATAGTTGTATCCACCTATCTTCTCTGCGTTATACAATAGTTGTAAGATATTAAGAACTTGATTGACATGACCGTATGTTCTTGTCGGTGATAAAAACTCTGTAAATGGATTACCTTCTTGTTTATACCATACAGATGTTAAGATATCAGCTTTGTCTTTGGATGCAGTAACAAGTGTTTCTAATGATTTTTTAATAGCAGGTTGTGTTTCATTCTGATAGTTGTTAGAATAAAAAATACCTAATTTATCTGATGTAGTATTCTTTATGACTAACCACTCCCTCTCCTTTACCTTTTTAGTAT
>JGI10211J34971_10002996_pt1 | contig 13606 bp, 31 predicted proteins | sample Etolagsediment_FD_34971 | JGI IMG/M metagenome (IMG submission 34971) | reverse complement strand
CCGCTGTGGATGCCATGCAGGCCGATGCTCTAGTCCGGGAGTGTATGGACCCGAAACGTAGGGAGCTTGCTGAGTCTCGCTCCGCGAAAGGCGAGAATCTATCTAACTCCGACGAACGTGCGTACCGTACCGCAGCGAAACGGGCGGAGTTTGAAGCAAGGGTGCAGGCGCTCCGACTCGCAAAGCGCCAGAGTACCAGTGAGATTATGGCCGATGCTGTGGCCGATGTTCGCGCGATGCGAATCAGGAATTAATTATTAATTCCTAATTGAAAGGGGGAATGATATGAGATTCGAGATTGATGATCTGGAGTTCGAGGCAGAGCCCACTATGCGGGAGCATGGGGAGCCGGGGACGTTCACGCTCGTGCATGGGGATGCAGAGTGGTACGTCGCGTATCGGTTCGGAGTGGAGGAGGATGATGGGAAATATTCCTACTCGTCCAGTGGTGCAGGCAGGCACTACTCCACCGTGGGGGTCATGGGTTCCTACCCTTGGCTCAACTATGTCGAGTGCCGCAGGGGCGGCATGGACATCTGAGATTAATTAATAATTCCTAATCAGAAAGGGAAAACAATGCTTAAGATTTACCTCACCTCTACCGATGGATCTGGAAACGAAAGCAGGAAGGCACTCCACTCTGTAAGTAACAGGGATGAAGCACTTGCTGACTGCTGGGCTCTGGCTCAGGCAAACGAGAAGGTGGTGAAGGGCAACGGGTGGGAAACCAACCTGATGATCTCGTCTCAGTTTGACTGGTGCGCCGCCCTTCAGCAGATCGACAGGGACACGGGGGATACGGTCCGAAGTTACATGTGGTCATACGAAGATGAGGGGATGAACAACCGTATATACACCGACGACGCCTTGCATGAGGTGATCCAGTCCTGCAATGAGGCGATCCGGGCGGTAGGAGAGGATAGGGATAGGCTGATCGACGAGGCATACGAGAACATGCTCTGCGCCCATACTCTTTGGGAAGCTGAGTAGGAATTAATTTTTAATTTGAAAGGGGGGTGGGAGATGTTTACTAGGGTTCTTTTGGATTTGCTTTCGACAAGTTTGATTTCGTTTGTTGTGGTCATGTCGATCCACTACGCAATCATCAAAAAGTTTTACTAGGAGGAATAGATATGTTGCGATTGGAAGAAGCTATTGAAATTGTGCTTGAACTAGCTAGAGAGAATATCCTCACTGAATCACAAGCGATGGAGAACGGCTCGAAAAGGAAAGGGACAAGCAGTTCGATGCTTGCGGGGTCATCGAGGATTTTTTCGTTAACGTAGTTTTCAAAGATGAGGAGGAATAGATCATGTGTGATGGATGGATTGCAATCTACAATGGCAAGAAGGTTGAGATTAAAAACGATGGGAGCGTGAGCGGAATCTACGGGGCCAAGCAAAAGGCAATCGAGATTCTAAGAGTTCCCAAGTCAAAACAGGGATTGCTGGCTATCGCGCCCGCATACGAGGAGGAATAGATCATGACAGTCATGGAGTTTCTTATTGATAGAAAGGTATGCGCAACCAACGCATCGGCTCGCCGATTGGCATCCCTCGGCGCTGTGACCGTGGAGGGCTGGCCGGTGAATATTCCCGACTTGGATGAAGAACTCTCGTGCTGGGATGTGGTGGAGGTTGGAAAGAAATATTTCATGTACCAGTGTGAGCATTGTGAATCTGAATACGATCCTATGGATTTCTCAAGCTTGGTGGGGAGATAGATCATGAGCAATCTTGCATTCGGCACTAGCCATTTCATCAACATTCACTCTGCCATCACCTACTACGAGAGCATGGGATTCTCCGCAGATGATGTGTTCGATCAACTGATCGAAGGAGAGATCCACATCGGCGAGCCCGAGGTATGGGCTGGGCATTACCTGAAGGTGGATAGCGAAGGGAGGTTTCATCAGGTGCGAGACAAGAACTATGAAGAGGCTCTCATGGAGGCGAACAAGGCTATGGATAATCGCACGCCCAAGATCCTCGACTGGATCTACGGCGCACGGGAAGTGATGCTGATTATCAATGGAGTCATGCTGTTCGGAATCATTTGTTACTTGTTTTTTCTTGGTGTGTAGCAATAGGTAAAGCACAGGTCTGCCTATTGACATAAGTAAGTATTGTGCTATAGTTTATTTGTTGATGGAAATTTTTCTCTCAACAACTGATCAGGAATTATTTTTTAATTGCTGATCGAAAGGGATCTGGAATGGGACATTACAACGATTCAATCATCACTGCTTTCGACAACCTCTGCGCTGGGATGCCTGCGCTCCTGACTGGTCCACCGGGATGCGGCAAGACGATGAGTGCCATGCCGGGGGGTGTGCTCCACGGGATGCTCGCTGACTACATGGGGGTAGACAGATCTGAGTTTGGTTATCTGGCTATCTCCCCGGCGCAGATGGACGTGACCGACGTGACAGGCGTGGGGTTTCCCAACAGGGAGACAGGCAAGCTCGACAGGTACATGCCCGCCTTGCTCCCCGACGATCCCAACTATTGTGGATTGCTTGTGATTGAGGAGATCACACTCGCCCCGAAGTCGTGGCAAGCGGCACTTTATGAGCTTGTAAACGAGCGGACCCTCGGGAAGTACCGGCTACCGGATGGGGTCCTCATCCTAGCAACAGGCAACCGAGCCGAGGATGGATGCGGGGTAGGTGCAATGTCCAATGCTCTGCTCGATCGCTTCGGTGATGTGGAGATTCTCCCTAACCAGAAGGATTGGGACAAGCACGCCACTGATGCAGGGGTGGACTACCGAGTGGTCGCGGCTACGCGATGGCACCCTGACTTCATCGAGGCATTCGATGGCAAGCTTAAGGGTAAGCAGTCTACCCCTCGGTCGGTGTCGGCATTCGCTCGCGTCTTTGAAAACTCTGGGCTTGTCCCCGGAAACGGGAAGTCCGATGTAGACAAGCGCATCTATCGGATGGCCAAGTCTCGGCTGGGTGAGGAGGACGGCGGTCGCATGTCTGCGTTCCTGTCTGTGTTCTCTCGCCTGCCGGATATCGACGCGATCGTTACTGGTTTGTCTGAATCTGTACCTGTTCCGGTGGAGTTCGATGTGCAGGTTGCCACGATGGCGCAGCTTGCAAAGCTCTCCGATTCCGAGAACATCGGAAATATTCTTCGGTGGGTAGATAGGAACAGTGGCACCATGAAGGTTGTGTTCGGCATCGACATCGAGAATGCCGAGTCCAACGCATCTGCACGTAACACCGCAGAGTTCCGTGATTGGCGCATTGCCAATGACAATCTTTTCGAGTAATTAATTTTTAATTCAAAGTAGAAGGGGATCGAAATGTCTAAGCTCAGAAATCAGGTCGTTGTTGTTGGGGTCGAGTTCGGCAAGCCCTCTCTGTCCAAAAAGGACAACAAGAGCGCAGAGGTGATCGACCGAGCGGTCGGTGGCAAGGGTGCCGTGAAGGTGAACAAGACTCTGATCGATACAAAGTCTCTGTCTTCCATCATCGCGATCGAGAGCGAGTGGAGAAAGTTTCACAATACAATGGTTTCTCCATTCAAGCGGGCTCCGCGTGGGTGCGGGATCATCAAGGTGAGCAATCTCACTGAGTGGGAGAGCAAGTACCGTGAGTTCCGCCGGGATTGGGAGCGGGAGGTTGATGCGTTCTGCGACAACTACGACTCCATTATTGAGGAATCCAAGATCAGACAGGGCAGTAACTTCAATGCGGGAGATCTTCCCTCGAATCGTGATGCCATGCGTGCGCGGTTCAAGTTTGAGAAGGTGCAGCCCTACGCATTGGAGAACCCCGATGATCTTTCATTCGCTCTTAATGATCAGGAGATCGACGAGATCAAGAAGGAAGTCTCTAATGAGATCATGAACTCAATCAAGGATTCTCTGAGTGAGTCTTATACAAGAATCAACAAGCTGATCGAGGCTCTTGATGCCCAGAATAAGGCTGCTGCAAAGGGTGAAGTGTATGGATACCACGAGTCCACACTCGACAACGTGCGGGATGCTGCTGATGCTTTGGATAACCTCAACTTCACAGATCATGAGGGGGTGAATGAGATCCAAAAGAAAATGCGTGACATGCTGCGTGGTCGCACCGCCAAGTCCACCAAGGCTAGTGATTCCGAGCGCAAGGACATGCTCAACGAGGCAAAGGACATTGTGAAGAAAAACTTCTCTGCATTTGGTTACTAGGAATTATTTTTTAATTTGAAAGGGAATACAATGCAGTTTGTAGTTAACTACGATGCAGTCTGGGAAGCGGCTGAATCCAGGCCCACCCTTGCGTACATCTACTACCAGTCGAGATCTCGCAAGTCCACCTACGACACGTTCAAGCTGGAATTGTACGCGGATTATTATGGAGGAGTGAATGTAAGGTTCAAAGGGAGAGGCCGGAAGTACGGGGTAGGTCATGAAAAGTACGATCTCATTATGATCACACGGATCAGCGACGATGAAGCGGGGACCAGAGTCGTAGCTAGAGAGATCAACTTGATGGCAGACGGTTTGCTAGAAGGTTACAAAGCCGGATTGAGTTCTGCCGTTTAGAAAAAAGGTAATGAAAATGATTACTATTGAACAACTGCGTGAGCGTGTCGAGAAAGCTAGGCGACACGTCATCATCGAACTGCCGATGGCTCAGAGTTCTGCTGTGAAGATGGGGGTCTTCTTCAGCAACAACTTCCCCACGGCTGCGACCAACGGAAAGCAGATTGGATTCAATCCACCGTTCGTTGCATCGATCAACGAGGAGGAGCTTGAGTTCGTTGTTGCCCATGAGTGGGGACACAAGATGCTTCGGCACTTTGCTCGCGGCATGAAGATTAGGAAAGCATTCAAGGGTGAATGGACTCCGTTCCATGAGGATCTTCTCAATGAGGCTGCTGACGAGGAGGACAACTACCTTTTGGATCAGGCTGGATTCAAGATCCTCGCTGGCTCTTGCAGGGACAAGCGATTCGATGGGATGGCTATGGAAGAGGTCTTCCAGATCTTGCTGCACGAGAGGGAGCAGCCCCTCAAGCCGGACAGTGAGCCCGGAGAGGGAGAGCAAGACGAGGGGGAACAGCAGGAAGAGCAGGGCGGAGATTGTCATGATGAAATGGGAGATTCGAGCGAAGAGCAGAAGACGGATGGAGCGGACCAGTCGGAGGAGTCTGAGGGAGAGGATGAGAATCAAGAAGAGGGTGACGGATCTTCTGATGCAGGAGATGAAAAGCCTGAAGGAAACAAATCAGACAGCAACAGATTCGGACAAGATGGATTGGGTGATTCTGTATCCCTGAGCAACGAAGATATTGAGAACTACAAAACTCCAGATGTGAAGGACTGGGGCAAGCTCCATGATGGAGACGATCCCAAAGAGTCTGACATCAATGACGAGGATACGGAGAGCAAGATCGAACAATCCAATGACATCTCTGTAGCCAAGCTAAGTGGCAAGATGCCCGAGAATGTCGAGCGCATTCTCAAGGACATCAATGAGCAGTCCAAGGTCGATTGGATTTCAGAGATGGCTGAGTTCGTGAGCGATGCGTGCGGCGATGACCGAGATCTGTCATGGCGTAAGCCGCACAAAACTTACGCCACGATGGATGTGTACGCTCCATCTCTGGTTCCCGAGGGTGTGGGTGAGGTGACTGTTCTGATCGATAGCTCTGGGTCTATGGATCAGGAGATGTACGAGCTTGGCGCAAGCGAGGCTGTCCATCTGATCAATCAGGCAGCACCAGCAATTACGCATGTTGTGGAATTTACAACTGAGGTGATTGCTACTGCAACCTACGAAGACGGTATCGAGATCGACACGATGCCTGATCGCCGAAGCTGGGGTGGCACCGACGTGCGTGTTGGATTCGATTGGGTCCAGCGGAATGCACCCGGAACCACAGCCATCATTGTTATGAGTGATATGGAGATCTTTGAGTGGCCCGAGGACACCGGGGTTCCGGTTCTCTGGGTGAAGATCCCGCCTCGTGAGGACAACTCTTGGTACTTCGGCAAGCCCAGCTTCGGCAAAATGATCACTGTTCAGTAAAGAAAGGGGTTGAAAATGGACGAGCCGTTGTATAGCGTAGGGTCTATGGTCTACTGGAATGATCCAGACGAAGGGATTGGATCTAGGTACGACATCATTGAGAGGGTGACGAGCATTTCAAAGGAAGGGGAAACCACTTACATGCTTGCTTCAGGCACCGAGGTCTTTGAGTATGAGCTTGAATAGAAAGGTGAAAGATATGGACACGAAGGAATCCAGAAGGGAAGAACTGATGGGCATGTGCCTAGATGGCGGGTATCTCAACGAGGAGATCCTCGACCAGATCAACAAGATCGATCGATTCGCTCCCATCCTCATCCGGTGCGGAGGTGGACGACTGATCTGCTCCGCGCAAGACGTGAAGCACTTCATTGAAATTATCTCCAACGAAGGATCTGATTATGTGCGAGATGTTTCTCTGCACCTCCACAACTAAATTATGTTCATAGTGACAAGGCATGGCACGTTCTTAATCACCAACACAAAAGACTTTGTTGAGATAGAGGACGAATTTACAGACTTCGGGATCAACATACGATCAGCATCTATCGACGAGGTTCTAAATCTCGTAGAAGATTTCCTTCCAGATAGAACTTGGTCAGTCTTTGAGGACGATTTCGATAAAGACATGCCTGCATTTAGATTCAAGGTTGAAGTACCGCCAGAGGATTGGGTCAACCTGATTGCCATGATTGGAGCGGGCATCACATACAAAAGTTTTAAGAAAGAAATAGTAGAAGTGAGTAACGACCCGGACACGCTCACACTTCTGTCAAACTTGAGGGTCTTAACGATGCAAATATATTCGAGACTTGTTGCACCATTCAAAAACGGAGATTGGAATTGAAGGAAAACCATACGGTTATAAGAATTGCGATCGATAAACATCAGTGGGAAGCCTTCAAGGTTGTTGCAAAAAGCAACCACAGAACTGCAAACGGTGAGATCAGAAAGATGATCTGCGAGAAGATTGAATCCCACTCTGATTCACAGGAGGATAATTGAATGTCTTGGGTTGTAACTATCGAGAACGAACACGGAACTCACCGACACAAGCACGCTCAGTATGTCAACGACATGATGGATGAAGTCAGGAAGGCAGCGGAGCAAATTGTAGAGTCAGAAAACGAGGCCGACTTCATCAAGGTGTACCTATCGGAACATCCCGATGCCTAGCCAGTCGATCAAGAAATTAAAAAATAATTTGGAGTCCAAGCACAAAGAACTGCTAAGAATAAAGAGCAAAGCAGAGAAGCTCGCCGAGCAAGCCAGGGGATCTTCATCACATTCAGATAAAACAAGAATCAAAAACACATTGTACAAATTGAAGTCAGACATGAGTGCAATCGAAAAAGAATTGGAAGAGATGAAGAAAGAAATCTACGGCCCGTGGGCTCCCAAGAAAAATAAATAGGAAATTTGTTGTCTAATTATTCCGGTTCAGATATAACAGTCTTAGATCCTTCAACTGTAGCCGTGGGCGAGCTTAACTTTGCTAATGGCTCAAACAACAAGAGGGTCTACCTCACAGGGTTTGAGGCTGGCATAAATGTTGTGATGCAATATTGGAAGAGCGGCATGGACACCGCCGATGCAGAACAAAACCTTGAGCATATAAAAGATATGATCAAAACAAACGCAAACAGAAGCACTCCTAAAGTGAAGTGAAAGGGTAGATAGATGGAGAGGATTTGTAAGAAATGCAGGGGCACAGGCAAGATCACGACTGACGAAGAAATCGCAAACGAGACAATCAATGCTCTGGAAGAGTTTGGTATTAGCTCGTTTTTCTTCTCTAAGTATTGCGGCCTGAGCCCTATCACGATCAGCAACATCGTTAAATCTAAAGCGAACCCGCGCCCCAAGACGGTCAAGGCAATCCGTGATGCGATTGTGAAGATCCGGCTCGAAGGGGTGGATGTGCCCAAGAGGGGGAGGAAGAGGAAGGATGTCAGCCAGAGCGAAGAAGAGACAGCTATCGAGCAGCAACCGGCTAGTCGAGAGGCAATCAGTGAAGGCGGAGCAGAGCCCCCGCGACGGGTCTTTTACCAAGCCGAAGATGATGACGACTGGGCAGAGGAAATCGAAGCGGAAGATGGTGAATAAGTCTCGGAAGAAAAATAGGTAGCTGCACGCAGAAAGTAAGACTGGGTGTTTCCGGGGGGATTTACCTATCTTGCTGTGCAGTAGGGAGGGGAGGGGATGTACCTCTCCCCTCCCGCCTTGGAGGTTGCTTTGCCTAAGTATGATTACATCTGCAACAAGGGTCATGAGTTCTCTGTTTATCAATCGATAAAAGATGAACCGATCAAGAAGTGCATTGAGTCCAAGTGCAGGGCCAAGGCAAAGCGTTTGATTAGTAAAACTTCATTCACTCTAAAGGGGAGTGGATGGTTTAAGGATGGATACTGACATGCCTAGAATCGGAGACGATCTTTCTCTTGAACCCTCCCTCGATGAGGAGGACTACATTCACGAAACCTCGGACGACTTCGATGAGGACTATGAGGAGAAGTTCAGAAAAGCCGAAGAGTATTGCATGGAAGACTTGCTTCAGAAGATTAAAGAGAAGTTCTAATGCAAAGCACCCGTAACTCAGTCGGACAGAGCGGCTGTTTTCTAAACGGCGAGTCGCAGGTTCCAGTCATGCCGAGTGCGACATTTTGAAAAGGGAATTTGAATATGACTATTCAACGACGATGCGTGGTTTAGTCAACAAAGGAGATGAGAATGGCAGTGGGATTAGTTCCGGGTCGATCTTCAAAATGCTTTTCTTTTGACGTTGAAAAGATCAACAATGGCTACTTATTTCATCAAGGATCAGAAACATGGTTTTTTTCAAACAAAGAAGAATTAGTAAAGCATTTTGTTGATTTAGTCGAAGAGATTTGATTTTAGTAACACGCACTCGTAGCTCAGTTGGATAGAGCGGCTGCCTTCTAAGCAGCGGGTCGCAGGTTCGAGTCCTGCCGGGTGCGCCATTACACCGAAGGGGAATGAACAAAGATGAGTGAAGCGGAATATAACAAGATGGCATACGAGCAAAGAAAGCGAGCCAAGAAGCAGGGGCTCGGCGGCGACCCGGACGGCGCTATGGGGGACCTGCACGGCGCGGAGGTTTACGGCGAGTTGGAAGAGGAGGCCATATGAGACGCGGAAGGCGCAACCGTGCAGTCTGGCACCGCTGGTTCGCGTGGAAACCTGTCCTACTCGACGGCGGGGGCCCTTGGGTCTGGCTGGAGGCGGTAGAGCGGAGGGTCCGCGTCGAGAACAACTACGGAGGAACGGTTGTGCATCGTCACTATCGGGACCTCCAACACAAGGATGATTGAACAATGACTAACACAAGCGCACTCGCCGAGAAGAATCGGCGGATCAAGGAACTGGAGGCGGAGGCCGAGAGGTTGCGATCCGCGCGAGCTAGCGAGGTCTGGTCTGGCGAATGGCGTGAGCTACTCGACCGCGCCGAAGCCGCCGAAGCCCGCGTCAAGGAGTCGGATGAAACTGCTCATCTAGCAAATGGGACGGTTGCCCTCGCGCTGAAGCATCGAGATGCCGCCGAGGCTCGCGTCGCGGAATTGGAGCAGGCACTAGACGAGGCCGAAGCTCTCATTATCCGGCAGCGGGACGAGCGCAAGGCCAAGCTCGCCCGCGCGGATCGGCTGGCGGAGGCGGCGGACGACCTCTTCCCGACGGCCCGCGCTGACGAGTGGGGCGAGATGCGCGAAGCCCTCGCCGCCTACCGCTCCGACTCCCCGCCCCAGGGCGAGGCGGTGCATCCAGACACGGAGAGACTGGATTGGTTGGACGAGGCGCGCGGAGAGTCCAGAGCGTCGGCCTGGGTGATGGATCTTTGGTCGGAGGGACCAGAGGACATAACTGTTCGCGAAGCGATCGACGCAGCGCGGGAAGTGACGGGGGAGCACGATGAAGACTGAAACACTGGCGCTCCTGCTCTTGTCTTCTATCGCCCATGCGCTCCTGTTCTACGCATGCGGGACCGAGGAGCGGCTCTGCATGACGGCACATTGCAACCCTGGACACGAGATCGAGGCAGCGCGGGAAGCGGAGGGGGAGGAGTGAAACCCTGCGGAATCTCACGAAATAGAGCTCAAGTGCGAGCGCCCTTGTCCGATACGTGTGATGTAACCAAGAAGGAGAACGAGATGCCCAAGGAAGTCAACGAGAACTGGATCGACCGGGAGATCCGAGAGCAGAAGCGGCTCGCCATCTACTTCGCGATCGTCTTCGCAATCGGAATCCCCCTCATCATGGCCAAGGACGCTGGCCTGCTCGCTTTTCTCGGCCTCTAGGAATAAGGAGAACAAGATGAAGAAGTCTGACGTGAAGAAATGGGTGAAAGCACTTCGCTCTGGTGAGTACCAGCAAGGGGAAGGAGAACTTTGCAGAGAAGATGAGATCGTCGGCGACTGTGAATATTGCTGCTTGGGAGTGGCTTGCGACATTCTAATCGACGAATATTGGATTAAGGATTTGAATTTATGGAGCATTGGTCCCTTGGAGTCATTCGATATTCCCGAACTTGCCGACAAGAAAAAGTGGAACGAATCGACGACGATTTCATTCCCTAGCCTGAGTAACCTCCAGAAGATGGGTCTCGATGTAGCTTACGCACAGGAGCTTGCTGAGTTGAATGACAAGGGATGGTCATTCAAGCGGATCGCAAACAAGATCGAGAAGGATTTGCTTTGAGCGAAGAACTAGAGATTGATGAATCTAACGTGAAAGAGTGGAAGGAGTGGGCGAAGCAATCCGTTCCGATCAGAACTGTAAGTTATAGGAGTGATAAGGCTTTGAGTGAAGAAGTAATGGATGAGATCTGCATCACGTTCTGCTTCGGGCATGAAGGAAGGGGATATGTCCAAGGGTGGAGCACCTTCGGGAGATCTGGATCTAGTCCATTTGATATAAATGATCCGAAGACAATATCTAAAGCGATGAAGCAGATGGTCGATTACTTGTCGGACAAAGAGCCGGTTCTTATTTCGGTCGTGGATGACAGGAAGGAGGCGTCCGATGGCTGGTGAACCCAAGGGAGATCCCCGCACAAGGGAATGCAAGGAGTGTGGAAAAGAGTGGGTGTTCTACTACCGGAAGGCGATCGACAAGATCGAAGAAGGCAATGTGAAGAGGTTCAGAGTTTGTAGTGACTGTGCTGCTAGACGCTGGCACAACGAACAAGTGTTCAAGCAGAGGTTTCTGCACTAGGTAGAAGCCGAGTTGGTGGAACTGGTATACACAGCAGACTTAAAATCTGCCGACTGAAATGTCATGCGGGTTCGATCCCCGCACTCGGCACCAAAGCAAAAGAGGGGATGGGCTTTCGATTGGCCCATCCCCTCTTCCTTTAGGAGTATCAATGTTTTACTTGGCAGCTTTAGCTTATGTATTTTTATTGATCATGTGTCTTAGTCTTTGTAAAATTTCTTCTGAGTCAGATAAAATCTCTTACGAACAATACGAGAGAATCATGCCTAAAAGAAATTTGACCATCGATCACGACGCCAACGAAGAAGAGTGGGCTCAATTCTTAAAAGATGTTGAGCTTTTAATTATGAAAGAAGAAGACAATGATGAAATCGAAGATGCTTTCAATCAATATGGAAGTATTTTACAAGGGCATCAAGACCAGTCTTGAGTAGATTTAAATCCACATCCTTGTCTTGAGCCAAACAAGTCTCGACGGCAACGACGTACTCATCTCCAAGATTTCTTAGGCAGTCTCTCGCGAAAGAAATCGCCATGATCTTGGACGCCATCAGGTTTGCTGACTCCCTGAAGCCTGTCTTCACGCCGCCTTTCAGGGATGGCGATCGAAGAAAGCAGCCAGAGATCTTCATAAGATTCAGGTACATCTCAGCAGCAGAGTATTGAAACTTATCTATCTTGTCAGATAAAAAAAGCTCATCGAACTTTGTTTGGTCTAATACTCTGGATCTTCTAAATACACCTTTAGAATCTATCTTTTCTACTTGTATGTTCTTCTTGGCTCGATACTCATCCGTTCCCGCTTCGATCAACAGGGGATAATCCTTCAAGCCAAGAGTCTTCGTCTTGCCATTCTTCTTCATCCTTGCCCCCAGTATCAGGATCATCTCCAAGGATCTCCTGAATCGTCGCTGCAATGTCGGAGGAGCTTTCGCCGTCCGCGTACCTGCCGCATGTCCGGTCATAGCGGAGGTGACAGCTTCCCACTTCGCCAAGCCACTTGAACCTGCACTTCCAAACAGTCAGGACTGTGCCTCCGTCCTCGTCTCGGGAGACAGTCAGGCCGAAGTCTGCCTTGGCCCACCATGCAGCCGAGCCGGAGATGTCACCGCCGTTGGGGACGGGGATCTTCCCACCGTCTCCTCGGTACATCTTCTGAGGATGAGCAACAATCCAGATATGAATATGAAACTTTTTAGCAAAGGCGTGGAGCTTGGTAAGCATTGCCGAGATGGCGTCAGTCTCAAGGCTTACATCCGTGTAGTTGAACGGATCAATAAGAAGCCCATTGATCTTCTCGTTCTCCACAAGAACCTCTGCTCTGGCAAGGATCGAGTCGATCGTATTGGAAGAAGAAGAATCCAAAAAAAAGAAATGATCATCGAGCCAACCGGCAGCGTCGATCAGATCCTCTTCGTTGATCTTGTTGGACCCCTCGAATATGGGTCGCCCCGAGTACTTCTCAATCAGCTTGCCAGCATGGATCTCAATGGGATTCTCAGCAGAGAAGATCGCGAACTTCCACTCCTCCTTCATGGCAAGCGACACCATAAAGTAATCAATCAACTCACTCTTACCGCTACCCGGAACACCCGTGACCACTGTCACTTGGTCAGAACAAATGGTGTAGAGATTATCAATAGAGTTCAATCCAACTTTAGAGCCGCCTTTAAATCCACCCGTCCGCAGATCATCGATGTACTTGGTAACAGAGGAAGCTCTAATAATTCCTTCGTATAAAATATTCTTAACTTCACTCAGAGCAGTCTTCATGATGGTGGGTCCATGCACCATCAATGCCTCGTTGGCATCCTTGACCCCATACTTCGACCAGTCGATCGCACCCACTCGCTTCCGGCCCAGATAATCCATGAGCTTAGAAGCAAACTTCTGGCCCTTGTCATCGCTGTCCACGGCAACGATCACGTCGATCTTGCCCTCCTCCAGCGCCGTGAGAACTGGCTTGAGGAAGTCAGGCGGAGCGTCCCCAGAGATGTTCGCACCCTTGGGCACGCTGTACGCCTCCAGGCCGCACGATCGCATGGCAATGGAGTCGAACTCGCCCTCGACGATCACGACGGTTCCTGAGGGATCCTCGGGGAACTGGGGATACAGATCCCTGCATACCCCGGTCTGGGAGAAATCCTTGGACGAGGTAGCCCTCCACTTGATCGAGCCGTCCGTGTACCGAAACCCGATAGCCTCAGACTTACCCCCTATACGATTGAAATAGACATCATTCGATCTCAGAATGTTGGCCTTTACATCTCCAATCTGGCTGGTGTCGATGGATCTCTTGCCCAGAACAAGATCTAGGAAGTTGTCATCGGCAACACTGAAGTCAGG
>JGI10211J34971_10002995_pt1 | contig 13606 bp, 13 predicted proteins | sample Etolagsediment_FD_34971 | JGI IMG/M metagenome (IMG submission 34971) | reverse complement strand
CACACGGGTCTGACGGCGGCTTGGTGGTGGCCAGCACAAAGCTCCCCGTGTTTTGGCTTGGCAGGGTGGTGTACGACTTGATTTTGGTGGATGAGGAGGTGTAGGGGAAGACGCCTGTGTTGGCAATTGCGTTGCCGCCGACTATCAGGCTGAAGAAGGGGTTGGGCGATGAGCTGCATTTTTTGCACTTAGACAATTTCAATCCCAAGAAAATTGCGACGCCAAGGGCAACCACGAGCACAACGGCCAACACGATGGTGGCCGTGTGGGATGCGGGTTTGTCAGGGAAATCCATTTATGGATTTATTAGAATTTATTGCTCAACACCCTCACAATTGTCTGGACACCCATGAGTGGGTTCAGGCCATTGGCACCAGAGGCGTCAAGCCAGATTTATCCACAGACAGGCATGTCTCTGTGGCGGGCATCCATGCAGGACTCCATGGCTAAACTCCAGTACACCTTCCAAGAAGCCATACTGAAAAAATTCAAAACGGGGCACTTGCTGGTGGACTACCTCTTGACCTCTGCCATTTTTGAACCCGTGGGCGCGTTTTGCTCGTACAGGGGTTACCTCGACTACGTGTGGCAGACCTTGCAGCGCCTGTTCCGGTTTTTCCGGTGGCTTGCCAAGGTCATGTGGTCGTTTTGGGAGTCACGTGGCCGCACCCTGACGTGCCCCACGTCCCGCTTGGTGGAGATTCATTACATCACCCCCAAAAGCCGCAAAAACCACGTTTATGAAAAAGTCCAGTGGTTTTTGGAGTCTGCGGTGGAGACCACCAACGAGTCACGCCTCATGGTGTACTGCGAAGACGCACTGGTGCCGGACCACCACCCTGGCCCCGCTGACCTTCAAAGGGCTTACCCTGTCAAACAAGCCAAGACGTACGCCTTTGCGTACCAGGGCAAAACTCACGACATTCATTTCGAGTTCACCAAGGCCATGGTGACGGTGTACGGAGACAAGGAACGCCAAAAAGAAGACTTGATTATCAATTTATGGATTGAAGACATGCAGTCATTGGAAGACGCAGACAATGACGTCTTGGAAGCCTTTATTCAAATGTGCATTGCGGAACACCGCAAGTTTTACGCGGGGGCAGCCCTGAAACCCGTGCTGCACACGATACAGGGCGACAACTGGGTGGCGCGCCCGTGGCGCAACCGCCGCAACCTGTCCACCATTTTGTTGAAGGACGGCCAAATGGACGAGATTAAGGATCAACTGGACTGGTTTGTCGCCAATGAGGACTGGTACGCGGAGCGGGGGTTGCCGTATAAACTCGTGTTTTTGTTTCATGGGCCCCCCGGCACCGGCAAGTCAGCCCTGATGAATGCCGTGTCCCATTACCTCAAGCGGCCCTTTCGCCACAATTTGTCGCTGGCAACCATTCACTCGGACAAGACATTTACAGCTTTGACGTCCAAGATTGATTACTCCAACTCAGTGGTGTACTGTGATGATTTGGATTCGTTGAATGACGTGGTGCTTGACCGTGCATTCCACAAAGATGACACTGAGTCCAGCACCCAAGAACAAACCTCCACCCTCAAGCTGGGCACACTCCTCGAGTGGATGGACGGCTACATGTGCCACGGCATGGTGGCTGGCTTCATGACCAATTTCCCAGAACGGCTTGACGCGGCCTTTATCCGTGAAGGCCGGATTGATGTGTCCCTACGCCTGGACTTTTGCGACCACTACCAACTCGCTGGTTTGTTCCATTCGTTTTACGGGCGTGTGCCTGACGGCGCGGTTGACCCCTCATGGTCCCCGGCGCATCTGTCTCCAGCGGCAGTCCAAAAAGTGTTTCGAATGAAGAAGAACCGCAACAACCCCGAGGAGGCCTTGGCTTCTCTCCGCACTTACAAACCCCACTACGAAGACATTCACACGACCAAAAAACCATTTCATGGCGGTTCTCATGACGGTTCTCATGACATGCCGATAATTGGCGCTCATGACATGCCGATAATTGGCGAACCCCCAATCATTGGTGAGAAAAACTACTTTTTAATAAATAATTAATGTTTTGATGCATTGAAATCGAGCATGCTCAAGACACACCCTGTGAGTAAAAAACGGCATGTTGTCGTCAACACAGTTTGACATTTCAAATTATTTGTACACCCAGGGTGGTGATGTGCTCTGCGATGTGGTGGATGCAGTGGCTGCATTGGATGAAGGCTTGGATGAGTTTGATGACGGGTTGGAGGACGGCCACTCGACTGACTACAGGACCTGCCTTGTCAAGGACGACCCAAGGTTTGACCGTATTTTCCCTAGTCCAATTAATGTGCTTGGGAAGGACAGCCAAGAAACACCGGCATTTTACGGGTTTATGATTTGTGCTACGGCCTGTCTTTGCACAAACCGTCTCACCCTCAAGTGTTTGACTGACTCCAGCGTGTTTATGACCATGGGCAGTTTGGCTTTGACAATGCCACTCGACGTCGAGTGGACTCTTTTGGAAGGGTGGGGTTACACGGCCCCCCTTGACCACAATGACATACACCAAGACGTTTACAATGAATGGGAGCATCTTCACGTGGACCAGGCGTCTACACGTGTACTTGACGCGGCATGCTTTGGTGATACAAATGACCCCGTTTACTGTGCCGATGAACGCTGTCGCACACAAGAGGCCAAAACCATTGGCAAAAGCAAAGCCACTCACAAACTTTGGTGGCCTTTGCTCAGCGACCGTTTGATCTTTCGTGAAGGCATGTGGGGAGACTTGACTGTCTTTCAGCGCCCCAAATTTCGCATTTCTGGGTCATTGTTTGATGGGGATGCGTCTGTCATTCTTTCTGCTCGACACGTCTATTGCAATTTTGGAGTGGAAAACCAGAGACGTGTCGTTGAACTTTGTGACAACTGCACATCACGCCCAACCTTGACCTGCCAACACCAGACCTTGACCAACGTTGGTCCCTCCCTTTCCGCCCCTTCTCATTTCCACGGCCAGGTGTTTATGGTGAGGGTGGCCATTTGTCCAACAGCCGACGACTGCATAACCAAACCAAACTTGGTGTCCTTGACACTTGAAATGCAAGACGGGGAAGAAATGTATTTTTCGGCAGACAAGGCATTAACCCCTAAATGGGTGGACGCCCTGATTGACGCACACGACCCAATGTCTGTGTATTATTTTCATGTAGATGAGACCTTTGACGGAAACTTGGACAAGTTGTGGTCAGGCGAGTCCAAGACGATTTCCATGTCCAAAAGACGTCCCATTTTTCATATTGAGCTGGACACGGACGACGAAGTGACAGTGTCCATTGTTGCCGTGAATCTGAATGGCGTCAAGCAGATGGAAGGGTTGATTGGTAATATGATTGCATTTTGATCTCCCTTGTTTCACATTGTTTCACATTGTTTCACATCAAAGTGGCAAGACTTGAATTCCTCTTGGTGGACTGCTTCTTGGTGGACTGCGGCAGTGGTTGACTCCCAGAATGAAGCCATCCATCAAACGAGGAAGAACAAGCTCAACGATGAGGCATCCCAGTATAAAAACCTCCAAGGATGACCACCACGAAAACGATGACCAGGGCACACCGGACATGGATTTCCAGGACGAATACGAAAGAATGAATCCAGATGTTTGAACAAAGGTGGTCTTGATTGTGACGTAAATGGCGTGAAGATAAATGGAAGGAATGGCAATGGCAAGTCCACACACGGAAATGGCCATGAACACGACCACGTCCCAGTACAGTTGTTCTGCAAAAATTAAAAGACCGTCTCCAAATTCAGAAATGTCTTTGTTGACAAACGTCATGGAAGACGCGTACCAAGACAGGGTGATCAACTTTACCAACCAATCCATGACATAACAAACAATAATGGGGCAAATGTCCCGTGCCTCGTACGTATGGCCGTGGTGGTGGAGGCGAGAGAGGGTCCAAGACAGCCTTTTTTGACAGGTGAACAAGACAACAATGAGAATGGTGTACCCAATCTTTTGAGGGATGGAGGTTAAGCCTATAAAGGGAGAACACTGGCGGAAATAAATCCCAGTGGATGAGCGAGGATTGTGGTGGTTGCGGGGCAGGGTGTATGTGGTTTGTTGCCAATCGTCAAAGGGGGCACATCCGGGTTTCCAAGAAAAAATGTTGCGATGATCTCCTTGGTACTCAACACAATCATCCAACGGCTTTTCACCGTGCCAAAGAAAATACGTCGACAAGTCTCCGTCCGCATACGCCGAACAAGATAGATAATCTTCAAAATCAGGGGGGTCACGCAAGTCTTCTGCTTGATACACTTGAAAGTAAGTTCCGTTGGTGATGCGGTTCATCAAAAAGGCAAAAAAGAGAACCGTCCATCCAATGTCGATCCCAAGCCAGATTTGATTTCGTCGTTTGGCTTGGTGCTTGTTTGGGCAATGAGACATGTCAAAAAAAATGTGTGGAATTGTACAACAAAATACACCAATGCAATGAGGAGGAACAAAGATGTAACATTGGCACCAAAAACTGTGTGGCGGGTTTTTCATGTCCATAGTCATAAAAGTGACGACTTGCGTGGGTGGAATACAGGCTCGTTTTTCTTGAAAAACGGTGCCCGCACTGGCACATGACATCCATCCTGCACGGCAAGGAGTTGTTGAAACACATCCATGCACTTGGCAACGCCAACGCGGTTTGATTTTGTTTGTCATCTATTTTTTAAAAATAAATCCAAAATGCATGAAATGCTCAGACTGTGAAAATTTTTTGACCCCTTGGCTAGTAAAGCCCTTTACCATGAACTATGCGCAGTCACGCCGGTCCAACCTCCACGCCATGATGGAAGGCTCCACCCATCCAGGCGCCTACGGTGGCCAACAGGCCTACGGGGCTCCCACCCATCCAGGCGCCTACGGTGGCCAACAGGCCTACGGGGCTCCTCACCCACCTGCGGTGCACAATGGTGGTTACCCCGCGGTGCAAAATGGTGGTTACCCCGCGGTGCACAATGGTGGTTACCCCGCGGTGCACAATGGTGGCGAACACGCACCCGTGATGGTGTCTCAACCGCCAATGCTGCCATCGAAATACAGTCAACCGCCATCCACAACCGGCATGACGACAGACGGCCACCTGACCTACAAGGGGGGTGAAGCGCCGCGCTTTCGCCGGCCGGGGGAGGGCGGCACACCCTCCCTCTACTACTACCCCCAAGGCGGAAACCAGGCCTACGCCCCTGTCCAGGCGGACACCAACTGGAGTGCCCGGAGAGACCCTGTGCGGCAGCAGGTTGACCCGTCAGCCATGTACAGGCCCCAAGAGCGCCTGGCAACCACCAAGCCCTTTGTTCTCTTCATCAAGACGCCCGCGGTGATTGACATTGATGTGCCCGACGGCGCAGGCGGCTTCCGCAAAGAAAAAATTCCCGACGGCTCAGCCAACATTGGCCACATTTACAACAAGTTGCCCAAGGAGCTGCGCCAGCACATCGAGGTGCACAACTTGGACTCTCACCCTTACAAGCCGCCTGGTTTGCAGGGCGTCCCCCAGCTTTATGACGCCACACGCGGGGAGCACGGGACGTACATTCCCTTTGGCACCCAAACGGTTGTCAAGTTTTTGGTCATGGTGCGCCTCATGGGCGTCGAGGTGCGCATGGCGGAGCTGCACCCGTCAGGGGCCAAGCTGGACCACATGGCCAACCAACTGATGCAGCGCCAAACGGACGAACGCAAACGAGCAAAACGTGCCGACCCTGCCGCCTACAAGGACGAAACCCTGGGGAACTGGCACCGCAAGATTTTCCAGAATGAAAAGAACCCTTACGACCCGTCGCTCAAGGCGGACACGGGCGAAGGCGGCGTGCTGCTTGACGCTGCCCCCGCCATGTCAGACCACCTGGCCGACATTGCCTACGTGGACATTTTCGAGACGGGGGGCACCAACGAGGACGACCAAACCCTGAAGCTGGGTGTCCCCCTGGACCGCTTTGACGACGTGGGGTACGTCGACGAGGACGCCCTCATGGCCGTCCGCAAGCTGTCCGACGAAGACATGCAAAACTTTGCGGGCAGCCGCGAAGACCACATGGTGAAGCTGATGCACAAGATTCGGCCACCGCCAGGCGGCGCGTCCTCCCAGCTCAAGGGCTACGGCCCCAAGGAATTAATGACTCATTAAAAAAAATAAAATTCAAAACACTTTTTTCAAATGCCCATCGTTGTGCGAAACAAAGGCAGATTAACCGTGTAAGCCCTGAGCGGTATAATTGCTAAGCTCTAAGTAACCAGATATGGTGACTTTGGGCTTAAGCAGTTAAGCGATTTAGATTTTGTGTGGACCCTTGAGAGCTCTTCCATTCATCTGTGTTTTACGTTTATTGCGTGGACCGCAAGAGAGTGGTATCCCATCTCATCTCCTTTCTATAACAACCTTGGTGTCATTTTTGAATGTGATATGGAAGCAAAAGACCGGGACATCACACTTGTTTTGTCCGGCGCTGGAGGGGGAGACTCTGGCCAGATCCTTCACCTCACACCCACGTCTCTTGAAATTAGGTCTATCCGGTTTTATCGTTTGGGTATGCGCTTCTTGACCTTGAAAGATCCAGACCTTGTTGGCCAAGCATGGCACGACTTGCAAGTCTTTCGCTCTGCGGGAGCAAAAGACGCATTGGTCAATGAGATTGAAGCCTATGAAGGTCGCGACCTGTCAATCCTTTTGGAAAGGCGCCTTGAGCAGATAAAGGCCGTGGTTGAGACAATAAAATCATACTCATCACACTTATGCACAAACAATGTTTTCGACTCTTCATCTTGCCAGTCCTCCAGCCTTTGAGGCCTTGGTGGAGGCTGCGCCTCCCCTTGAGGGTGTCACCAAGGGACGAGTAGGAGGCGTGATTGTGGACACGACCAAGGACCACGCCGTACCACTTGTGCGCACAACCACACGTTACACCTGCCCACCCCGGGTGTTTCAACCCGTCCACCACGAGCTTGTCAAGCAAATTGGCAAGCCTTTCAACAATGGCCTTGTCGAAATCTACACGGACGAGTACAAGACCATGGGCTACCACTCGGACCAGGCCCAAGACTTGGCAGATGATTCTTACATTGCCGTCCTGTCCATCTACAAACACCCCGACAGGCCTGGCAAGCGACAACTTGACATTAAGAAAAAGGGTACCAAGGAATACCATTCCATCCACATGAGCCACGGGTCTGTCATTCTGTTTGACTTGGCCACAAATGCGCAATGGAACCACAGGATTGTGTTGCCTGCCTGGGAAAGAAATAGCAAATGCAACGCCTGGTTTGGCATCACCTTTCGCCTGTCCAAAACGTTTGTGTTCTATGGCACGTTGATGCCCTTGGGCAAGCCTCTGCGTATCCTTGATGATTTGCACCCCGGTGACATTGATGGAGAAGACAAGTCCATCTTTTACAAGAGTCGACGTCAAGAAAACCGTCGTACAGATTTTGTTTGGCCAGACTTGGATTTTTCCATTTCACCTTTGGATTTAATGACGCCATTGGAATAATTATTAAATTTGTTTTGACAAGTGCAATAGCTATGATATTCTTTTCACACATGCAATCATCAATGACGTGTTGCCATGGTGGTTGACCGTAACCGTGGTAGATATGAAAATGTGTTTCATTCCCATTCCGAACTTCTTGGCACCAGACTAAATGGAGACCCCGCCGCCTGAAACAATTGAAAACACCAAGCCCTCCTTTCGCCACACCAAGATTCGCAAACGGGAAAACCTGTTGGGCCGTGGCGGGTGTGGCAAGGTGTACAAGGTTGTGCAGGGCGGTCACACCTATGCAGTGAAGCGCCTCGACAAGAAACACCGGAACGAAAAACATGTGCTGAGGCGGCTTGGCCCCCACCCCAACATTGTGCCCTTTGTGACGTCCTTTCGCAAGAACGGTGCACATTACTTGGTGTTTGAAGTGTGTCAAAAGCTGCCCAAGGCACCCCTCAAGACAGAAGTTGTCAAGCAGATTGTGCGCCACATGTTGAGAGCTCTTTACCACGTTCATGAAACCCATGGCCTGCGGTACGGGGACGTCAAGCGTGACAATGTCATGATTTACAAGGACCACTACGTGCTGATTGATTTTGGGTACTGCGGCGAAGCCGAAGGCGCGTCAGGCCTGGGCACCCTGGACTACATGGCGCCCGAGCTGTTGAAGCGCTCCAAAGCCCAAACCCACAAAGCAAATGACGTGTGGGCACTTGGCTCCCTCATTTTTGAGCTCTTGACGGGAGAACACCCCTTTTATGACTCCTCGGAACATGTCACGGAGCGCAACATTCGTCGGCGTGCCATCTCCAAAAAACGGCTGTGGAATGCACTGGATGGGTCCACGCAGGCGTTTCTGAATTACTTGTGGGTGATTGACCCTGACAAACGGCCGCCCATCAAGGAGGTGGTCACCCACCCGTGGTTAGTCAAGAAGGAAGACAAGAAGAAGAAACTCAAACGTAAATAAATTTCTATGATATGTTACACCGCCGTTTTGGTGTTTTCTTGTCTGCCTTGACAATGTAGCGCCGTTTAAAGTGGGCTGTTGGAAGGTTCAGCCGCACCACAACTGATTCACCGGCGCGAATATCAATTGTGTCCTCCAAGTTGGCGGCCTGCCACGGGTTGCCGTACATCAGGGCGTCCTCTGGGGGTTCAAGAAAGTAATGCATGGTCATGTCTGCGTCCACCGTCATCATGCCCTCGGCTTTGCCAAGCACGTGGCACAAGTCCCGCCACCGCCACCCCTCCACGTCCCCCATTTCAACATTGACAAACACGGGTTTCAGGTTGGGTGCCAGGTGCAGCGAAGCAATGCGGTACATGTTTGTTTTTTCTTTTGAAAATCTTAAACAAGAAAAATCTTGTCAACTTTACAAATGGTCACCATTTCACCAGCCTTGGCGGCCCTCCATGCAAAGCTCAATCTTGACTTTGGTGCATGGGACACGGAACTTCCCGAACAAGAACTGATTCTGAAACACATTCCTGCGACGGCCACCGTTCTCGAAATTGGGGCCTTTATTGGGCGGTCCACCCTGGTGTTGGCGTCGGTGCTTGACGACGACCGGCGCCTGGTCAGCCTGGAGTCCAACCCGTCGTTTGCACGTCGCTTACGCCACAACCGCGACCTGAACGCCATGCACTTCCACGGCCTCAATGCCGCCCTCTCCTTGTGGCCCCTTGTCCAAGTCGGGTGGCGGACTCGTGTGTGGAACGCCGACAGTCCGCCCTCAGAACGCTACCGCCGCATCCCCACACGGACCTGGCCGGACCTTCGGGCTGAGTTTTCTCACTTGTCTTTTGACCATCTCGTGCTTGACTGCGAAGGCGCGTTTTTGGCCATTGTCAAGGAGTGGCCATCCATTCTGGATGGGATTGTCAAGGTGATTATTGAAAACGATTTTGAGACGGACGGTGAAGCCCAAGAAATGAAAAGTATTTTTATTGGTGCCGGGTTTACCTTGGTTGACACGCTGCCCTCCAAAGCGTCCAATGTCAAAGCCGCCAGGAAACCAGACTTTCACCAGGTGTGGGCACGTTTGACTTGACGAAAACGCTCACAAAATGTGGTTGACTTGCCAGGCAATGTGGATTTCATGCAAGCCTTCAATCGGTCCAGACGGCATTGATTATGAATAAATCTAGACAGTGTCATAATTGATGCAAACAATTACAAAGCATTTTTTTAAATGCGGACACTACTTCTTGTTATTCTTGCAGCTTGGTTTTGTGTCGTCTTGGTTGGTGGCACGGTGGACGGCACGGTGGACGGCACAAAGGGCGGCACGACCTCGGTCGGCCTGATAGACTACGCAAGTCTTTCACCCGCAATCCCCACTAAACAATGCGTTTGGACATACAACCAGACGCTGAGCTTTCGGGAGACGGTGGATGCCCACTGTGCAGGCATGGCAGCGTTGCCTCTCACTCAAGACCAAGCACACCACATGTCTTGGGCGCCCACCCGTTTGTGGCCAATGGCCCAATGGATCCCCTTCACACCTGCCTTTTTGGTCGCCAAGGGTGCAGGCCACACGTCTGCAACCTTTGTCCCCCTGAGTGATGGCACTCTGTTTCTCTTGGGACGATGGCTCCCCCACAATCAAGGCTCGGTGCGGGTGGATCCAATCACTTTTTTTGCCCAAGGTTCAGGCCTGTTTGAGCTCAGAGTCAAGGCCGCCGAAATGGAGGACGGCCCCCTGACAATCACCTGGTCAATCAAAGGCCACGTTGACACAACCAAAGGATCCGGCTTTGAGGAAACCTTTCAAACCGCTGCATGGTTTGTCCCGAAACGCCAGGAGGAAAGCCTGCACAAGGTCTCAATGGTCGACCCGGGCCTGCACAGGGCCTTGGTGCCCTTTGTTTCGTTTTCTTTTAATGCTTCGTCGTCTTTATCGCCCCTCGTCACACCACCACGCCAACCATTTGTAGTTTTGCCTTCATTTTTCACCGCTACCAATTTTTTTTAAATTTCCAAATCTTTAGCATCAACCATGTTGATTGCGGGTGCGGCGTCCCGCCATGCTCCTGCGTGGCGAACGGGAATCTTGTAGGAATTATTGGCAGTGTCGTCATGAATCTCAATCGAAGGCTCGTCCGGGTCGAGATAAGGGGAATCGTCTTCAGTTGCAGGCAAGAGCATAAAAAAGCCTTTTGGGACATGGGTTGGACGCACAAGCGTGGTCATGTGAGGCTCCAAGGATTCTTGGAAAACGAGGGATTCCCCCCAACGGACTTGAACGGTCTTGGTGACATCGGATGGGTTGGAGATGGACAAATAAAACCCTTCGTAGTAGCCAAGCTCAAGCGGCTTGCGAATAAACCGAATGGTGCCACTTGAATCCATGTCAGAGCTTGACAAGTCAAAATTTAATTCTACAGGGATGCCAGATCCACGTCCAAGCACAAGGCAAACCTCCAAGTCTGTTTCCATGATTGTTGTGGTGTGAAATGAATTGTACAAAAATACACTTACCAATTCATTCCACATGGCAATCAATCTCACCAAGACTTTTTTGCTTGAAACCGAAGGTTCGTATGACACGTATGACACGGATCCTCGCCTGGCGTTGGCCCTCAAGTCGTTTGCCGGTCGTGTCGGCAAGGTTCTTGGCGACCCCTCAACCATCAAAGTGGCCTACGTCTACGGACCCCTCCAAGACGCCTTGCCAAAGGTGAAGCCACTTTGCACCATTTGTGTGATTCAAGAGTTTACACCACCGGAAGACTTGACAGAGGCGTCCGTCGAGAAGTGGATGAGCGAATTTGACTTGGAGGCGTTGACGGTTGTGTCCATTGGCCAAGTGCCACTGTCTGTCCCTTCATGTCCTTCATCAGGTCGCAGTCTTGGTGTTCTCTTTCCGTCTTACTTTCACGAGCCACACGCCATTTTTGAGCGCTTGACATCTGACCACACCTTGCAAGGCCTGCGTGAAAGTGACAAGCCAACCCTGTCATACCGTAACGGGATTTACTTGACACCCGTCACGCCTTTTGGTCATGACAAGGAACGCCTGTACTTTCGGCTTTTGCGCTGCTCGACAAACCTTACAGGTCCCACAGACACCTTTAAGGAGACGGACAAGGCCATTGTGCAGCACTTGAATGAAACAGCCCCCCACTTTTTTGATGGGGCAGCCACCTTGAACCACGTCTTGGCCCAAGTCTACAACAACTTTCGCTCGAATGACGGAAAAGACCGCAAAGCCAAAATTCGTGACCACTCGGACAAGACCAAGGACATGCCCCCCAATGGCATCATGGCCTTTTGCACGTTTTACCGTGGTGACGAAAAACTAAGTGCGTTAAAGACCTCTTCCAGCACAGACCCGTACGACCTAATGTACAAAAAGGGCTCAGCCCTGACCCGCCTCCGTTTCCGCCGCAAAACCTGTGTGACTGACCCGTCTTTGGTGCCCGTGTTTGAAGTCAACCTCTACCCCGGGTCTGTGTTTATGATGGACCTTGAAGTGAATCGGCTCTACACCCACGAAACCGCGCCGTCCTACCTCCCCATTGAGCATGTGCCTACCCGCATGGGTTACGTGGTGCGGTGCTCCGACCAGGAGGCTTGCTATGACAGGGAAACTGAAAGGGTCATGATCCAGTCCAAGGTGGATGGGACTTGGGTGCCCCTCGAACCACCCACGAAAGAAGGGGTCAATCGCCTACGAGAACTCTATGCCGAAGAAAACTATTCATCTGACAAACCTCTCTACGACCATTTGCCCTTTTCCTTGAATGAAGGCGACTACCTGTGCCCTACATACTGACAAGTTTTTAGTTTGACTTTAATATTATTAGAAAATACCACTCGAACCATACCCACAGCCGCCAGGCTTTGTCATGGCAGCCCGAATGGCCTTTCGCACCTTGTCCAGGCATGAAAATGACCAAGTGAATCCGTCATGAAACGGAACACAAATGGTGACCGGCTCACCCATGCACCGGCAAACAGCTGTCATCTTGTGTGACGCCAAACGAGTCTTGGGGATGCGAGGCAGGGCGCGGCGGGTAAAACCGTGCGCCTTGGAGTACTTGTTCACCCTTTCAAGGGGAGGCGTGTACACAACGGCACCATAGTCAAAGACTGCACATCCGTCCTCGTCAATCCCGCGGAAGCGGTAGGCCATGACCCGACCACGGCGTTTGTCCACCAAATCAGCCGCCAAAAGAGCCGACCCCTTCATGCCTGTGGTCGCGTCACGGTGCTTCCTTGACGGCTTGTCATTCCAGTAGGCAAACTGGATGCGGCACTCCTTGGGCAGTGAAGTCTTTGACTCTTCTTCGTCCTCCGGTGTATCGCGGCAAGCCAGGTAAGCAGCAAAACGGTCATCCTTCACCGTCGCTTCCAGGGTGGCCGTCCACTCGTCCATGAACACATCCAGAGCTGCACGGCCTTGGCGAATAGCCTCGGCGTCTTCCATCTTGGCCTTGCGACGTGCTTCGACAATGGACGCCTTTGCCGTCTTGCCAGCCATCTCCTTGGCAGTCTTGTCATCATCAGCGCTGACAGAGTTGATGGGGGAAGGGACGGGTACCATGGACACCTCAGAGTCCAAGCTGGGTGGCGCCAAGCTGGGTGCCGCCAAGCTGGGTGGCGGACTGAGGAACATGTCTTGCTTGGCTGGTGATGTGTCTGAAGACGGAAGAACAGTGGTGGCCATGGGAGTGTAGGGAAAATGTAAGAGGTGGGAAAAAGAGTTGATTGACGTTTCAAAAGAACCTTCAGCAAGAACAAAATGTCTTTGCTGAATGGCACGATTGTCATGGCGGGTGACCAAGGGGTGGGCAAATCGTCACTTGCCAAACGCCTCGCCGACGACGAATTCAATCGCTTTGTGAGCGAAACCATTGGTGTAGACTTGGTGGTGAAGCGCCTCACGTCTTCAGCCTCGGGTCGAGACATCAAGCTCAAGGTGTGGGACACGGCAGGCCAAGAACGGTTCATGGCCATTTGTCAAACCTACTTTCGCCAGGCATCACTGGTCTTGTTGTGCTACGACACGTCCAACCTGGAGTCCTTGACCCACCTCCGCTCCAGGTGGTGGCCCCTGATTGCGTCCCAGTGTGACCCGTCCAACCTGCTCGTCTTCCTGGTGGGGA
>JGI10211J34971_10002994_pt1 | contig 13609 bp, 10 predicted proteins | sample Etolagsediment_FD_34971 | JGI IMG/M metagenome (IMG submission 34971) | reverse complement strand
GGAGCCCTTTGATTTTGCCAGAGAGTTACTTTTAAACTCAAAAAACAATGTGGGCGTTGTGGGGTTCGCCATGGATGAGAAAAACCTCCATAAGGTATTGGCTGCAGATTTCGTCATGGTGGGCTCAGATGGGAGCACAGCAGCACCCTATGGCAAATTGGGAACGGGCAAACCACATCCACGCTATTATGGGACCTTTCCCCGGGTTCTAGGCAAATATGTCAGGGAGGAAAAGATCCTATCGCTCAGCGCGGCCATCCACAAGATGACAGCCATGCCAGCCCAATCGCTGGGGATCAAAGATCGGGGAATCCTGGACCTGGATAATTTTGCCGATATCGTCATCCTGGATCCTGCGACCGTCATCGACAAGGCAACCTTTGCCGATCCACACCAGTACCCAGTGGGAATCGAACATGTCTTCGTTAATGGGACCCATACCATCAAAGATGGCGAGCATACGGGAGCCCGGGCAGGACAGATCGTGAGGAAACTCGTTTAGAGTGACGAGTGATGAGTGATGAGTGATGAGTCAGGGGCAATCAGCTAGCAAAGGATTAGGAATGAAACGACTGCTTCTCGTTGATGCCATCATCAACCTGTTCCTGGGTCTTCTCATTCTTGGTCTGCCTCTGGGTCTGATTGAATTCCTGGGACTGCCGCCTGTGCAGAATTATTTCTATACTTCCATTTTAGGTGCCGTGATCTTCGGTATCGGTATCGCTTTGAGTCTGGAGCTGAAGGTCACCGGATCGGTAAGACATGGTCTGGGGCTCATGGGGGCCATTGCCATCAACCTCTGTGGCGGGGTCACCCTGCTGTTCTGGCTGCTCTTTCTGCCGTTGGATACTGGCGTTCCTGCAAAGGTGATCCTGTGGATCATTGCGGTTGCTGTCCTGATGGTGGGCTTCGTAGAAATACAACAGATGAAACAAGGGCAAGCCCCTGCGGACAGTACCCCTGGATAAAATTCCACCCGCCTTCAAGTTTACTTGGTGTAGGGCTCATTTTAACAGCAGCATTTTTTGTACGCGGATCACATTCTGGGCTTCAAAAACGGCAAAATACACCCCTGCAGACACAGGTCTCTGGTTGGCATCTTTTCCCTGCCAGTAAACCGTGTGATATCCGGCGCTGACCGGTTCATCCACCAGGCTGATAATTTCCTGTCCCAACAAGTTGAAGATCTTCAGAGAAACCTCCGTATTGCGTGGACAGGCATAGGTCAAGCGTGTGCTTGGGTTGAATGGATTGGGGTAATTCTGAGCCAGATTGAATACGGTGGGAATGGGGGCTATTCCAATCTGGGATTGCCTCGTAAATTTTTCACCTGAAGTACTCACCATCTGTTGAGAGACTTGTATCTGATATTGTTCAGAGATCCTTGGGGTCAACTCCAGTTCAACATCCTGAGAGGTTTCATCAAGCGCTCTGGTGAGCACCACATAACCTGCCTGAGAATTCTCATTTACCAGCGTCAATGCGGTTTGAGATACCCTGGCCACACTTCCAGGAGCCAAAGTCAGGCTCACTTTCGCGGGATCGTATTCAATGATGGTCTGCACACTGCGCAAACGTTCCCCTGCAGGCAGAAGCCTTAGGATATTGCCTGTCTGCTCCGATGGGATCGTTCCGGCACTGAAATCACTGGTGGTGGGCGCTCTATTCTGCTGGGAGGCTTCCCAGTTCCAACTGGCTGCAAATGTAGCCAGATCATAGATATCTACCAATCCATCGCCCTGGACTCGAATATGGGGAATGCTCCCTGTATGGGGAGCGAGATCGAGTTCGGATCGGTCCGATTGCCACCATGCTACGAAATAGTCGAAATCCTCAAAATCCAAGTCACCATCCAGCCAGAAATCACCCGCTGCACTCACATAGGAGTAAATCGTATCATTATCAGTGGGACTGCCTTCATAGCTGCCGTTCCCATTTCCATCCAGACCATAGCCGAAGCCATTAGACCATTGATCGGCATCCAGAATGATCCGCAAGGTATCCAGGGCCACAAAACCATCAACTGGGTGGATGGTAAGCGATGTCGCCATGGTGCTGAGATCAACCGCATAGCTGCCACCCAAGCTCCCTTCAACTCTGACGGCGGTCTCACCCAGAGCGCTCTCCATGACCTGACTGAATACCAGGTACACATCCCTGCTCGGACTGCTGACCACGTCATCAAGCACCATCTGGGGGTAAATAATATCTATGTCGAATGAATCGGTTACCAGCGTATCACTGAGAGCCACCGCATCGTAGGCGATAACACGCAACCGGCAAGCACCAGGAATATTCGGTATGGGCCATTGATACGTGTGCCGGGTATGGATAAAAGGCAGGTCGGTGACAATATTCACCCATGAGCTGTCCTCCCCCCGCCCATAGGCAATATCCAGTGTGGCAACATCCAGGTTATCGTCGGCGTAGACATCAATATCCAACAAGGTACCAATGGCAAAGGGGGGATCATAAAATCGGATCAGGCTTATTTCAGGCGGGGTATTGTCGACAATGCTAAAATAATCTGAATATCTTGAAATTTGATTCCCAGCGACATCAATGGCCGTAATAATGATTCGTGCACTGTCTGTGGGAGTAGTTGTCATCACAGCATGATAAGCGTCGCTGCTGGCCTCCAGGGTATCCAATGGGACCGATTCCTCACCAGGGGCTGGTTGAAGCGTGATCACGAATTGTTCCAGACCCACATTGTCTGAGGCATTCCAGAGGATTTGGAGGGTATCCCTTTCCAGAACTGTGGTCATCCCGGTTGGCTGAGTGATCATGAGCTGAGGCCGGGTGGTGTCAGCAATGCTGAATGCCTCTGTCATTTCCGATGATAGATTGCCCCAGGCATCCGCGATCTGGAGCATTAATATGCAATCTGAGCTGTGAATTTGTGGAGCTGCCCAGGCGATTTCGCCAACTTGGGCAGCCACACTGTCCTGTATATCGTAACTGCCCCCCCCGTTGCTGGAAAAATACAATTTTGCCCAATCCAGGTCCTTATCATCTGATGCACTCCACTGGATCTGAACCGGTTGAGCATTGTAGACCAAGGTTCCGACCCCCGCTTCAAACATTTCAATGCTGGGCGGCAGGCTATCGGTTTGGTCAAACCAGAAGGCCCCGATATCCAGGCGGGTCCCATCGGGATCCCGATCATCCATGTCGATGGTCCAATTACTCCCATCACCATCCCAGTCCGGATCACCGGCATCGAGACATGGTGAGCTTTCAAGCAGCATCAGGCTTTGACTGCTTGTGAATTGTGGGTTCAGGTTGAAGTTCCCCGAACCCCAGGTGAGGTTCAGAGATCCGGACTGGTCATCGATACCGAACTGCCCGTTGGCCATATCTGTATAGGCGATCTCTGCGGAGCAGTCAGCCCCTTCATCCAGGATAACAATTTGAAAATTTGGTGTACCCCAAAGGATGGAATTTTTGATCTTCACATCAGATCCATCAGAAATCGCAATGGCCCCTGGATTGGCACCATTTCCTGAGAAGCTAATGAATTCCAATTCAACTGAACTGCCTGATGATGCAAAGATGACCTGGCCAGCCACATCAGATGCATTGTCCTGGAAACTGGAATGTGTGGAAAACAGGCTGGAGCTTTCCAGAGCTATAACAGGCCCGTGATCGCTTGATGAGTAGGACCGGGCAAACCTTGAATTTGAGATACGCACGGCGGCGCGATTCCCTGCATTCATAAATCGTTTGTCATTCCCCCCATCCACGGCAACCCGATCGATGATCACGTGAACGGTATCACCAACTGGACAATTGTCGCACGTTGCCTCGATGATCAGGTCATCTGGGCTGTGATTTGAACCAAATTTCAGGTCCTGCAAAAGAATTGTAGTGGTCTGTGAGGGGGCAAATCGAGCTTCATCAACGGTAATGAAGGTAGATGCACTATCTGTTCCTATGAAGGAAATGCTCTTGTTGCTGCTATTAAAATTGTCAATGAAAGTACCTGCGCCAATGGAGATTGTGTCACCGCTTCCAGCATTCATGACTGCAGTGGAAATGGTTTGATAGGGACTGACCTGCGACCCATCACCTGAGATATCATCCCCATCGGTTGCAACATGCCAGATATCAGCAAATGAAAAACTCGAGAGCAGGAGCATTGCAGCAAGCATCTTATTCAACATACAACCATCCTCCCCTCATTTCTTCCACGGTGATGGCTTGCAGATCAGAATTCACGGGTCTCACATCCAAAAAGTCCAATACGTGCACTTCGCTCCCTGCTGGAGCTGAATCCTGAAGTTTGAAAGAAATCTCCAGAACACTGATGGTTCCAGACCAGGCCATGGTCGCTGCTCCCACTGCCGTCATGGATGCGCCTGGATTCTCCGGGGATTCGTCCACTATCACCAGGGGATTTCCCCCCCAGGCATCCACCAGATCCGCCGTTTCCAGACCGATATATGCCAATTCCGGCTCGGGCTGGAGCATCACGGTCAAGGCAAACAGGTCTTCCACTTCTTCAGCCATGATGGTGAATGTGACGGTGTCTCCCGGGCTGGCACTTTGGCGATAAGGCCATATCAGATATGAATTCCCGACCACGGCATCCACAGCAAAGGAGCGAAGGATGGGGGTCTCCTGTACGGCTCCATTGATACTTCTGGATTGGAACTGAGCGCTATGGGTCCCCTCATCCAAAAAGTGAAAGGTATAATTTGTTTCAGTGTCCCAGTCTGTCCAGCCCAGGTCATCCAGAGCAACCCGAAATTCAGTGGCTGATGCATTCCAGGCCCAATCAAAATAGACACTGGATGATGGCCAGACCTCTCCTTCGCCAGGTCCATTGACCAATTCCATGAAAGGCCTGCTATAATCAGGATTAAGGGCATCAAAGGGATTGTTGGGTGGTTCCAATTCGGTGTGTTCAGAACAGGACCAAAGCAGAGCCACGGGTATCAGGAGTTTCCAGATTTTCATGGCAGACTCACTTTCAGCTGAGCAGATATCTGATCACCGTCCGTGGTCAACCCGGCGGAGAAACTGCTTTCCGGACGTTTTGGCATGAAGAGCCAGGAATCCGCCACATTCCAGAGATACGTGCCCAACATAAGCCCCATGGTGACCTGCTGTCGGCTATAATTAGCTTCCTTTTCGTCATAGGCAGCCTCCACATCTCCCCAGAGTGCCGTAAGTTCGGTCTGAGTGCCGCGGTATGTCTCATAGTAGCTTCTCTTGGCCAGATAGTCTGCATGCAGGTCGTCATACTCGCTTTTTTGATTATTCAGATACACAAATAGGCCAAGCTGCGCTGCCAGATAGACGCCACCCCATTGTTTTCTGCCGGCATAATATTGTCCAAAGCCCGGCACCAGCGCAGAGCGCCACAGAGCTTCTGCTCTAGGCTTTACATAGATCAGGCGTTCCAGATCAGCACTGAAGAGTTCCCGTTGATCTTCCTGGATGAGGATCTGCTTGCTGGCTGGTGCAAAGCCTTCCAGATCCAGGCTCACCCAGTGCTCTCCTGCCCAGAGCTCCTTGACTGTATAGGGCGTGACCGCTCCCGGGATGGGATTGCCATCAATGATAATGGATGCTCCGGCCGGTTTGGAGGTAGCCAGCAGTGAGCCTTTCAACTCCTTGAGATTGATCTTCAAATTCACCTGTTGATCCAACCCGACAAAAATGGTTTGATCATGTACCCGGTAATGGGGTCCGGCGTCGATACGGATCTGCCGTGACCCCACGGCAACAGGTTCGAGCAAGCCCGGAATTGCTCCCATGGCTTCACCATCGACCAGGATCTTCGCTCCCAATGGACTGCCCTCCACCATGACCCGTCCAAAGTCACCGGGAAGCGATACACTCTGGGTCAGGGTCTCCCCATCGGCAACGCTGATCTGAGACTGATGATCCTTGTAGAATTCTTTTTTCACCTGGAGGAGATAATCACCAGAGGGTACGCGATATGCATCCAGGGGTGTTTTCCCCACCTCGCGATTGTCAAGATACACCGTGGCCCCTGAAGGTGAACTGGTGATCTTGAGAAAGCCAAAGGCCGGGATCAAATCCACCGTTACCTTTGCTTCGACGTCATCACTGATGACCAGAGTCTGAGTGTGATCGCGATAGTCAGGATAGCTCAGGGTCAACTGATATTGGCCGGATTGCAGGGGCTTGACAATATGAGGGGTTTTCGCCGTTTCCAGCCGATCATTGATCATGATCCGGGCCCCAGTGGGCTGGGTGCTTATGGCCACACTTCCAAAATTTGGTTTGAGCTGAACTTCCAGGGGGAGCAATTCACCGGGGTCCAGGGTGACTTCCTTGATAACAGTATAGTAAAGGGGTTTGGAAATCTGAATGCTGTGTGTCCCTGGAGCGATCTGATCCTGAAGAAAGGTTTGGCCATATTCAATGCCATCGATGACGACCAGGGCCTGATCCGGAGTGGAGGTGACCGTGAGGAGACTCCAGTCAATGGCTTTGCTCTCACCTGCGCCACTTCCAACCAACACAGCCCTACGCTCGATGATGCCACCGGCCTGGATGGGGACCGTGCTGATCCAATCCTGGAAGCCGTTTTTGCTGACCTGAATCTCATGTTGTCCTGGTGCGAGCTGCAGAGACAATTCCGTTCTCGGAATGATTCCGCGGGAACGTCCATCGATGATCAGTTGAAATTCTGATTCTGAGACCGTCAACTTTAACTTCCCCAGATTGGTGGCATCCACGATGGTGGAGGAACCACCGGCGACCAGACCTTTTTTCTCAGCGAACTGCTGCATGAGAGCATCTGCCAACACGGGCGCTTCCTTGAGCAGGGCCTGAACATCTCCCGTTTTGACCGTCAGATCCTGGGAGGCCATGATCTTTGAGGTTTCCACATCGATGATCCTGCCCGCCACATAAATGGTCTGGCCAAGATCTCGAATATTCCCGGAGAGCATGTATTGGACACCGGCGATCTGCCCCACCTCAACCACACAATCCTCATCACAGAGACCCGAGAGCTGGATCTTCTGCTCTTCCATGATGGCCTCAAATTTTTCCCGCTCCATGACTTCAAACTGGGAATAACTGACCAAGGCAGTTCGCACCCTGTCCGTGAAGGTTCGGGCATAACTTTCGGAAATATCCTCGGGTTGAAAATCCAGCATGGCGATGCGATCCGCAGCACAGACACTCCCAAAACATAGAAGAAGTATCAACAGGAATCGGCGTGTCATTTCAGGGTCTCCAGGATGGCATCCAGTTCTTTTTCGTCTCCGGGGCTATAGCCGGTATGTTCATAAATGATATCCCCTTGCGCATTGATGACAAACAGGGATGGCAGGCTGGCCACATCCGTGCCGGCCTCAGAGCGCCCGATGACCCCGTATTTTTGAGCTGTGCGGCCATATTTATCAACAAGGACATCCAGACCGATCCCAAACTGGTCCAGCCACTTGAGAATCTGCTCCTCTGAATCCTGTACCGATACCAGGTAGAATCGAATATGCGGATATTTCCCGGCCAGGATCTCCAGCTGGGGAGCTTCGGCCCGACAAGGGATACACCAGGTGGCAAAGAAGCTGAGCACCACCGCCTGAGGTTCAGCTGCTGAGGGACCAAATACCCTGGAGGCGAAAAAATCCTGACCCTTCAGATCCCTCAAATAGAACCCTGGTGCCTGGCCAGGAGATTCTTCCGCCCAGAGAAACGTACAGCAGGATATAACCAGCAAGCGCAGGATAATTGTAGTCGCCCGATTCATGGGTATTCGCCAATGCATCTGAGAATTCAGGATAACCCCCTTTAAGTGATCAAATAACATAGGATTTAAGCAGCAGGAAGTCAATTCTGCATGGCAGTGTTTATGTGATTGTAAACTTTTACCCAAAGACCCCCTCCTGGGCGGAAGCTCACCTGAAGGGGTCAGGAAACCGGCGCTTCAAGGAGGCGAAAACTGCCTGAGTCTGCATCCATTTCAGCACGGATCCCCACGGGGACCGTAAATTTGTCCGAGATATGTCCGATCATTGCCCCTCGGAAGGCCGGGATGCCCAATGGCTTGATATGTTGCTCCAGAACCTCTTCCAGCGTGAATGAACTGATTCCACTGTCCGGGTCACAATCCGTGCAATGCCCAAAGATAAAGCCTGAGATTTGATCCAGTACGCCGGCTAATTTCAACTGGGTCATCATCCGATCGATACGATAGATTCCTTCCCCAATATCTTCAACAAACAGGATGTGATCTCGAAAGTCCGGCAAATAGCTGGATCCCATAAGCGCCGTTAGTACGGTCAGATTTCCCCCAACCAGACGCCCTCGGGCCAGGCCTGGTGTTATGGTAACCGTCCGGTTTGAGACCAGGGCTAAATTATCGCCCAATCGTTTTGGATTCTCATAGACAACTTTTTCACCCTCGAATAGGACCTTCCGGACATAATCCACGCTGAATTGATTCCAATTGGAACGGCCGGAGGGTCCATGGTAGGTGACCATTCCACTTTTAGCGTAAATTGCAATAAGCAAAGCCGTAATGTCGCTGAAACCCATGATAAATTTCGGGTTCGAACGGATCAATTCATAATCCAGCAGCGGCAATAGCCGGGCACACCCCCAGCCACCGATAAATGTAAGGATTCCATCTATTTCTGGATCTGCAAAAGCTTGATTGATGGCCTTGGCCCTGTCCCTATCGGTACCTGCCAGATAACCATATCGATCCATGGCATGTTCATCCACTTTGATCTTTAAGCCCAATGCATCAAGGGTTTCCGTTATCACGGCGACCTTGTCTCTGCTCCGTGTAATCCCAGAGGGGCTGACCAGACCAATGGTATCGCCAGGTGCTATTCGTTTGGGTTTGATCGGTGTATCTGAAGAAACTGACTGAGATTTGAGCCCCAGGGGGGCAAAGGAGACACTCCCCAACGCTAAAATTCTGAGTAATTCCCGACGATCCATTGAGACTCCTATTCCAGGCGATTGGTTAAAGCAGTTGTTCTCTTTCTGGTAAAAACAGGGATTCATCCCCCCCGTTTGGCTGATGGGCGAGTGCTAGGATCGATAACCTTCATCGATGAGCAGGGGTATCAGACTCCGTGCTTCGTTGACCAATTGGTCACAGCGCTCATTTTCCTGATTCCCGGCATGCCCTTTGACCCAGATAAATTCAACCTTGTGTTTTTCCAGCAGGTCCAGCAATCGGCTCCACAGGTCAACATTTTCAGGCCGTTCCCCATTGGATTTTCGCCAGCCCCGGTGTCGCCAGCCCTTGGCCCAGCGTTTCATGATGGAATCAACAACATATTTTGAGTCCGTATAAAGCACAGCCTGGGACGGTTCTTTCAATGCCTCCAGGGCCACGATACAGGCCAGGATCTCCATCCGGTTGTTGGTGGTGAGCTGATACCCTGCGGAAAGTTCTTTCCTGCGCGTCCCGTGCTGCAGGACCACGCCATATCCCCCGACTCCGGGATTGGGTGAAGCGCCCCCATCGGTGTGAATGACGATCCGCGGATCTGAGGAAGCTGTCCGCGTGGATGATGCTGGAAGATTTTCAGCTTTGATCAGTTCAATGAGATGCTCCGACACAGGTTCCTTGGCTGCCAGTACCATCTCTCTAAGCCAGGAGATGGCTTCTGTTCGCTGGGCAAAACTTTTATAGACGGCTCCCTTGAACCCCTTGACCTGTTTTGATGCCGTATCCCAATCAGCAAAAAGTCCAGGTTCATGTCCCTGAAAGACGGCATATATTTTTTTTGATTTAGTGGACAAGGATGAAGGAAGTGCAGCCTTTTTACAGGAGGCCGATCACCTGAGAAATTTGTACAAAATAAAAATTGAACCCAGAACGAAGATCGCACTGAAAATACGATGGTGCTGCAGGACAAAGCCATCGAACCCGGTATTCATTGTTTCCAGAGGCATCATGAGCAGCCGGGTTGAGATCCAGGTATTCAGTTTTCCGTTGATGACCTTCAGACGCTCTGGAGCAAATGCAAGCATGAGCCACATGGGCAGTCCGGCGACGATGAAGACGATGAGAACCCAGCGCATGACATCCAATAACAGGCTCAGGCCCAGGGCTGTGGTGTTTCCGCCCAGCAGGGTCATGGCTTCTTCAGCAGAGGGAATCCTGACAATGACCATATAAAGCGCCACCAGGGATACGACAAACATACCGATCCCGATCACCTGATTATTGGCAAAATAAAAGGAGTCCGTTTCCCGCATGACATCCAGCGATTTCGTCTTTTTCCGGCTTGAATACCAGGTATTTCCCCCTTCGCTCAGCTTGCCAACCCGTTCGGGCACAAACCAGAGCATGATACCCAGGATCAAAGCAGCAAGACCACCAACAATAAAGAACAATTCCATTATTTCGAGATACATTTCAGTCACAGTGACCTCCTTGCTCAGGTGCCGGGATATAAATTAAAGACGTCGTGAATTTAGCACACCATGCTCTTTTTCCAATCCCTTGCTTTCACCATACTCACCAAGGCTAAACGCTATTTTTTCATTGCAATCAGACACTTTAAAGCTATCCTACTCGCGCTTTTTTAACTGATTAATTTTGCGGTGTTTCCGAATAGATGAGCACCCCCTTGGAAGGATATAAATGCGGAAAGAGAATTTTAGAAATATTGCCATCATCGCCCACGTTGATCATGGCAAAACAACCCTGGTCGATGGCATGCTGCGTCAGAGCGGCATTTTTCGTGATAACCAGGAAATGACCGACCGGGTCATGGACAATATGGACCTGGAACGTGAACGGGGTATCACCATCAGCGCCAAGAATACGGCCATTGCATATAAAGATGTTAAGATCAATATCATTGACACCCCCGGCCATGCCGACTTTGGCGGTGAGGTCGAGCGCGGATTGAATCTTGTGGATGGCGCTATCCTGCTGGTCGATGCCAGTGAAGGCCCCCTGCCCCAGACCCGTTTTGTAGTTAAAAAGGCTTTGGAAAAAGATCTACGCATCATTCTGGTCATCAACAAGATCGACCGACCCGATTCACGGATAACTGAAGTCATAAATGAGGTCTATGACCTGTTTATTGACCTGGATGCCACCGATGAGCAGATCGACTTTCCCATTCTATATACCATCGCGAAGGAGGGCATTGCCCACAAAGAGCTCAACGATGATTCCAGTGATCTGAGACCCTTGTTTGATACCATCCTGGACTATATCCCCGGCCCCCTGGCAGATGATTCCCATGCCCCTCAGTTCCTTATCGCCAATCTGGATTATGATGCCTATGTGGGACAATTGGCCATCGGCCGCTTGAGCAATGGTGTGCTGAAGATGAATACAAATTATCTCCTGGCCGGTGAACACAAACACACACCCAATGTCAAATTTTCCGCTCTTTACACTTTTGTTGGACTCCGCAGACAACAAGTTGAAGAAGTTGAAGCAGGTGACATCATCGCCTTTGCCGGCGTTGACGGGATCACCATTGGTGACACCATCACCTCCATCGATAACCCGGTTCCCCTGCCCCGTATCCATGTTGATGAGCCAACGGTTTCCATGATCTTTTACGTCAATACCAGCCCCTTTGCCGGTCAGGACGGAAAATATCTTACCAGCAGACATATCCTGGGTCGACTTGAAAAAGAGACCCGCTTCAATGTGGCTCTACAGATCGAACAGCTCAAAGAGCGCGCCGATGCCTTTGAAGTAAGAGGCCGTGGAGAGCTCCAGATGGCTGTCCTTATCGAGACCATGCGTCGCGAAGGTTATGAGTTCATGGTTTCAAAGCCACGGGTCATTACCAAGGAGATCGACGGCAAGATCAATGAACCTGTGGAAAAGCTGTATCTGGATGTCCCTGAAGAATTTGTGGGTGTCATGTCTGAGAAATTGTCGGTGCGCAAAGGCCGCATGGTCAACATTATCAATCATGGCAGCGGTCGTGTCAATCTTGAATTCCGCATCCCTTCCCGTGGCTTGATCGGCTTCAGAAGTACTTTTATGACGGAGACCAAGGGTGCCGGTGTCATGAACACCATCATGGAGGGTTATGAACCCTGGTTTGGTGCCATTCCTCAGAGGAACACAGGCGCGCTGGTTTCAGATCGTCCCGGAAAAGTGACTGCCTACGCCAGTCTGAGTATGGAAGATCGTGGTGAGCTTCATGTGGAGGTCACAACCCCGGTCTATGGTGGGATGGTCATTGGAGAACGCAATCGTCCCGGCGATCTGGATGTGAATATCACGAGGGAAAAGAAGTTGACCAATATGCGCAGCGCCAATGCTGATGCCACCGTCACCTTGAGAAAGCCAAAATTGCTGACCCTGGATCAGGCCATTGAGTTCATTTCTGAAAATGAGCTGGTAGAGATCACCCCGGAAAATATTCGAATCAGAAAAATGGAATTGGATCCAAATAAACGCTTATCTCAGATGAGAAAAGAGAAACGTACAGGCGAATAAGTGGAACTGCAATACCAGAAAACGGGCTTTTACTTTGCCCAGGTCGCCAACGGCCTGGAAGAACTGGCCCAGAAGGAAATCGAAGCACTGGGTGCCGAACAGGTCAAACAGCGCTACAGAGGCATCTACTTTCAGGCCACACCTGAGGTTCTGTACCGTATCAATTACGGAGCCCGAATGCTGACACGGGTACTGGCGCCCATCATTTCCTTTGATTGTCACAGCACCAAATACCTGTATAAGACCGCCATGGATATTCCATGGGAGGATATCTTTACCACAAATGACACCTTTGCCATCTTTTCGCAGGTTAGCAACAGTGCCATCACCCATTCGCAGTATGCTTCCTTGAAACTGAAGGATGCCATTGTGGATCGCTTCAGGGATAAAATGGGACACCGACCGGATGTGGATCCCAAATATCCCTCCATCTGGTTCAATATTCACATTGAGAACAATCGGGCCACCATCAGCATCGATACCAGCGGAAGCTCGCTTCATCGCAGAGGCTATCGTCTGGATACGGTTGAAGCACCCATGCAGGAAACCCTGGCAGCTGCCATTGTGCAGATCAGTGGCTGGGATGGGAGTAATCATTTTCTGGATCCAATGTGTGGATCCGGCACCTTGGCAGCAGAAGCCTATATGCATGTCAGTCAGCTATCTCCCGGCTATTTCAGAAAATCCTTCGGGTTTCAAAAGCTGCCGGATTTTGATCATGCAGCCTGGAGCCGCGTCCGCAAAGAGATGGATGCCAAATTCATGGCACCAGAGCCGAATATCATTCAAGCATCTGACAATGACCCGTCAGCCATCCGCGTAGCCAAACGCAATCTTGGACATCTGCCCGAGGGCAACCGTATTTATGTTCACCGCAAAGATTATCGTGAGATCACCGTTCCCGAAGGCTCCACGTTGATCATGAATCCCCCCTACGGTATTCGATTGCATCACGGTGAGGATCTCTCAGTGTTTTACAAGGATATGGGCGATTGGCTCAAGCAGAAATGCAATGGGAGTCAGGCCTATATCTATTTCGGTGAAAGAAAATACCTGAAGCATATCGGATTGCGTCCTGAATGGCGCAAAGAATTGAGCAATGGCGGTCTCGATGGACGCCTGGCCAAGTTCGTGATGTATTAAGCGACTTCACCATTCATAATTCATAATTAACCATTG
>JGI10211J34971_10002993_pt1 | contig 13610 bp, 8 predicted proteins | sample Etolagsediment_FD_34971 | JGI IMG/M metagenome (IMG submission 34971) | reverse complement strand
TCGAGGAACGCTTTTGCGATGGGGAAGTGGAAGTTGTTCGGCGTCGTGATCGAGACGAAATCGACACGCTGGTCTGCCGGGAGCGCGAGCTCGCTCTCGATCATCTCTTGGTACGTGTTGTACGCCCGGCCGGGGTCGACATACTGTTCACGGCCCATCTGCTTCGATTTCTCTGGATTGATGTCGAAAGCGCCGGCCACGAGATCAATCTGTCCGTCCATACGCGCGGCTTTGCGGTGTACGTCGCCGATGAAGGCACCGGGGCCGCCACCGACCATGCCCCATCTCAGTTTCCGAGTGAAGACTTCATGGGTCAGCTCTGCCATCACCTACCTCCTGCTACTGTATGTCAACTAGCTGTCCGCCGGTCTGCAGACCCCTGTGGCAATGGCGCTGGAGCAGCAGCCGGACTTTCTTCAACGAGGGCCTACAATAGCGTGATGCAGGAGCCCTGCAAACTGCTGTCGAGCCCGCCTTGGGCGAGAGCGGTAACGTCCTCAGAGCTTGGTCCGGGCCTGCACTTGGCGCAGTTCTGCTCGACCCCGACTTTCGGGATGCGTACGGGATGCTAGACTAGGGGATGACAAACTGTGTACAGAGGAACAACCGGATGAGGAACCATCCTTCTGAAATCGAGAGTGTGCTCGAGGTGGAGACGTTTGGCGCACCCGTGTTGCGCGGAGTCTCTCGTGCGATAGATGCCATCACCCCGGAGATCAGGGAATTCGCCGACGGGATGGTGGCGTCGATGGCTGAGAACAACGGCATCGGCTTGGCTGCGCCCCAGGTTGGACGCAACATCCGGCTGATCACACTTGCCACAGTGACGCCCGGGGAGGAACTGTCTCCATTGGCATCTCCCGGTGAACGGTTCCTGTGTCCCCGCATGCCCGTAGCCTTGGTGAATCCCGAGATCACGGGACACTCCGAACAGGAGAGTGGGTACATCGAGGGATGTCTCAGCATTCCTGGAATCGACGGCGAAGTCGTTCGCCCCATTGCCGTACGTGTCCGTGCACGGTTGTTGGATGGGCAGACGATCGAGCTTGAGTGTGCCGGACTCCTTGCGCGGTGCATACAGCACGAGATCGATCACCTGAACGGCGTCCTGTTTGTGGACCGCCTGGGCGATGCAGACCGCAAAGCGTTGGCTCAGCGCCTGAAGAGCATGGAGAAGCAGACGCTGAAACGCATGCGCCGCCGTGGGCGGCGGCCCTAGACCGATGCTCCCTTTCCCCCTGCCCGAGCCTACCGAAGACGCTGCGCCCGACGGACTGCCCGTTGCGCAGGTCCTCTACGGACTGTTCTTTCATCCCCGGGTCCTCCTGTGGCTGCAGCGCGACCGCCTGCGAAGGGCCTTCCGTTTCGCATCGGTTGTTTGTCTGCTCGTGGGACTGGCGGTCGGGATTGCGAGGGTGCCAAGTATTCTTGCCGCCACCCGTGAATGGGCTGGCTGGTTGGAGAACGAGGTGGAAGAGCTGTCCCTGACGGATGGTGAACTCCAGTGGAAACGGCCTCGGGACCTGCCTTACACAACACGGCACGATGGCTGGCGCATCGACTTCGCTGAGAAAGGCGTGCCATTTGCTGCGACCGAGATCGACGGACCCGAGAGGCGGGGACTGTGGCTGTCTCCTGACCGCGTGATTCTGTGGGTCCGTCCGGCGGACCGTGAGTCCGCGATACCCGTCCCGCTTCTCGACGAAGGCAGGACGCGGCGTGTGGTCAAGGCGCTGTACCCGGACGGCCTGACGCTGAGAAGAGGCGAGTTCCGCGCTGAAGCTCGACGGCGTGTGTTTCACCTCATTCCGGTGTTTCTCGTGCAGCAGGCGCTGTGGGTCTTCGTACAGGTCATGTTCTACATACTCGTCTTTGCGGCCATGCCAGTGCTCATGCAGCGCCTGTCGGGGGGAGCGGCGGGATTCCGCCGCCTGTTCACGTTCTACCTCTACGCAAGCGTTCCTCCGCTGTGTGCCGCCGGCATTTACGCAAGTCTTCGCCTTCCCTATCTGGACCTGGGGACAGCCTTCGTCATGGCGTTTGTCGTTTATTTGGGGATGGTGTTCGTGAACCTGCGGGATATGCTCGACGCACCGGAGAAGATCAGCCGTTGAGCGCGCGGTCGAGTTGCTGGGCGAGGGCGGCAAAGCGGTATGGCTTCTGTATGAACCCTGCCAACCCTCTGCCGGCGAAGCGCTCGGTCGCCTCCTGCTCCGTATACCCGCTGGACAGGATCACCGGGATGTCGGGGCAGTGGCGCCGCATCTCTGCCAACGCCTGTTCCCCGTCCAGGCGCGGCATCGTCAGGTCCAGGAGAACCGCGCGGATATGGGCCGACTGTTCCTGGAACAGATCGACGCCCGCCTGGCCGTCGGTTGCTACCAAGACATCGAATCCCATCCGCTTGAGCATTTTCTCGGCTACTGCGTGGACGGTCGCCTCATCGTCTACCACGAGGACGGTGCCGCTGCCGTGGAGCTCTGTGGTCCCGGGAATCGTCTGCGCGTCAGGGATCGCGTCCGCCTGTCCCTCCGCTACAGGCAACAGGATTGTGAACGTCGTTCCCTCGCCCTTCACACTTCGGACGTCGATCGCCCCGCGATGGCCGCGCACGATACCGAGGACAGCCGCCAGCCCCAGTCCTCGCCCAGTGAATTTCGTGGTGAAAAACGGATCGAAGACTTTGGCCGCCGTCTCGGCGTCCATGCCGCTTCCCGTGTCGGAGACCTCCAGGCACACGTAATCGCCCGCCGGTAGATCATCCTGCAGGTACGTGGCGTCCAGTTCGTCTTTGTCGCACGCCCGAACGTACGTGCGTAGCGTGATGCTCCCTTCCCCGCTTTCCATGGATTCCGACGCGTTGATGATCAGGTTCATGAGGATCTGACGGATCTGAGTCGTGTCCGCCTGGATGGGAGGGAGGTCGCCGGCCAGGTCATAGCGAACATCGGCCTTCTTTGAGACCGAGGCCTGGAGCAAATGGGCCATCTCACGCACGAGTACGTTCAGGCTGACCCGTTCGATGACGAATCTCCCCTTGCCCGAGTATGCCAGCATCTGCTTTGCCAGGTCTGCCGCGCGCCTTGCCGCCGACTGGATTCCGTCGACACAATCGCGTGCCGGGGAATCGTCTGCTAGGTCCAATGCGGCGAGTTCCGCATTTCCCAGTATTCCCATCAGCAGGTTGTTGAAATCGTGCGCGACTCCGCCCGCCAACACCCCGAGACTCTCCAGCTTCTGCGCCTGCTGGATCTGGGCTTCCAGGCGAGTGCGTTCCGCCTCCATCCGCTTCCTTTCAGCCATCTCGGCGAGCAGGTCCTCATTCGTCTTCCTCAACTCGGCGGTCCGCTTCGCAACCAACTCCTCCAGATGCTGTCCGTGCTTGGCGAGTTCGGCGTCCCGTTGTTGAATCTGATTCAGCATTTCATTGAAGCTGCCGATAAGGACACCCACCTCGTCCGCCGACCCGCCCGACGCCCGGACGGCGTAGTCGCCCTTCTGGGAGACCCGCCGCGCTACGTCCGTCAGGGCCAGCAGAGGGCGAGCCACAACGTGCTGGAGAGCCCACGAGAGGACCAGTGATATCGCGATGGCCGCCGCCGTAATGGCACTTGTGGTGGCGAGATACTGCCGCAGGCGCTGCTCGTATTCCCCTTTGTCCGTTACCAGGTACAACGTACCGACCCGTTCGCCGTCCAGAACGATGTCCTGACACGCCGTCATGTACAAATCGCCGAAACGCGTGCCGGTGCTTCGCAGATCGGTTGCGTCCGGTCCGAACGACATGCCTCGCGGATCGCGTACGACCAACGGCGTGCCATCCGGTCTGTAGACGCCAGCGAACACTACGTGCGGGGTTGCATCAAGGGAGTTGAGGATTTCCTGCGCCGCCGCTTCATCGCCGAACGCAACCGCGGCAGTAGAGTTGGCGCTGATGATCTGGCTCAGCGTCGTCAGACGCTCTTCCATGGATTTCCGCGCAACCGTCAGATCCTGGAGAACAAATGCGGACAACGCCAGCACCGCGGCGGCCGAACTGACCACCACCATGATCAGGGTCAACTTCCAGCGGATCGAGATGTTCTCCAGGAATCGCATGCACCTTTTCGGCAAACTAGAAGCGCCACGTCAGCTTCCCGTAGACGCCACGCTCCACTTCGGTCGTCTGCGTTGCCACGATCGTGGATGGGCCATATTCGGCGTGAGACTGGTCGAGCAGGTTCTGCCCGACTATGGACAGTTCCACATTCGGCGTGGCCCGCCACGTGACTTGTAGATCGAGATCGAGATGGTCCTTTGTCGGAATGCTGGGCAAGCCGTCGGCGTAGCGCAGCCAAGCGTTCAGCGTCAGCTTGTCATTCACACTGAAGGTGTTCAACATTCCGGCGGAGCTCTCGGGGTAGTCGTTCTCGAAATTGCTCTCCGAGAATGCGTCTCCGCTACCGTTCGGGTGCAGGTGGAGTCGCATGAAGGCGTACCATGCGGACATCCGCCACCAGTCGCGTACCTGCCAGACGGTTGAGACCTCCACGCCATACGCCTCACCCGTGAACCGATTGCCGAGAGACAGCGCAATCGGTGGGCCAAATCCGTCCACCTCGTTCGACTCGAGATCATCGTAGTCACCGTAGAACATGGCTACATCAATCGACACGCGTTCGGTCGCCCGTACGCGGTACCCCACTTCGTACTCCGTCAGTTTCTCGGCATCGTACCGGTCGTCCCCGGTCATAACAGCCGGGATGAGGGCCGGAGGCGGGACGGGGTTCGGCAGCAGACGCGCCAGTGTCACGGAGCGTTCGAGGCGTGACGGTGTGCGCACTGCGCGCGATACGGCGCCCCAGACCATGTGCCGTTCGTTCGGCGTGTACGCCAGGCGGAGGTTTGGCTGCAGTTCCGTGCCCGTGTAGTCGTTCCTCTCGATCTTCGCTCCGAGCGTTAGCTCAAGTCGATCGGGGACCAAATAGAACTTGTCCTGGACGAACGTGCTCAGCAACTCATTGTCCCGCTCCAACTCCGACACATCCACGGCCGCCGGATTGGGAGTCGCGAGCCGGTCCGTCGTGTACCGGTAACCCAACCCCCACACCACTTCGTGCTTCTCGAACACCGGCAACCGCCATTGGAAGTCCAGATCGAACGTGTCCCGATCCTCCTCGATCATGGCTTCCTCACGTTCGGTTCGGTCATAGTAGGCCTGAAGTGACACGTTGGACAGGGGATCGACCTCATGGGACCACCTTGCCAAGAGGTTCCCGCCGGCAACGTCAATGTCCTCTATGAACGTGTCGAAATTCGGCAGGTACGTCTCCTGTCCCATAGCCCCGGCGTACCAGTCTCCCTGTACCGTGACCTCATCGCTCGGAGACATATCCCAGTCGATGCGGAATCCGGCCCGTGCGGCGCGCCAGTCGTCGTGCCCTTGAGTGTCTTCGTCCACCAGGCCCGTGTCGCGCTCGACCCCCTTCACGTAGACGCGGTACCACGCGTTCTCGCCGAGCTGGCCGCCATAGCGGGAGGTCATGAACCCCGACTCCTCCGTACCTGTACCCAGTGTCAGCAGGCCGCCCTGCGTATTCTTGGCGCTCTTCGTGACGATGTTGACGACGCCGTTGACTGCGTTTGCGCCCCACATCGTGCCGCCCGGGCCACGGATTACTTCGATTCGCTCGATGTCCTCGATAACAGTGTCCTGCAGTTCCCACAGCACACCGGAGAACAACGGAGTGTAGACGCTGCGTCCGTCCATCAGCACAAGCATCCGGCTCGCGAACCGTCCGTTCAGGCCGCGAGCGGAGATGGCCCATTTGTCGGACTCGATTCGGGCAACATGGATTCCCGGCACCAGCCGGAGCGCCTCCGGAATACTGGTCACGCCCGAGTTGGCGATATCCTGCTGCGTGACAACGTGGATGGCCGCCGGCGCCTGCCACTTCGACTCGGGCTTGCGGGAGACGAGAGTGACCTCCAGGCTGAGGAGATCCTCCAGGCTCATCTCGAGCAAGCCTGGCGCCGGCACGTTCTGTCCCTCGGCAGCGTGACATGCCGACATCGACAACCACGACGCGCACGCGATCGCGGCCAGTCCAAGAGCTCCTCTCGCTATCCTGTCTGTCCTTTTCATTTTGACGCCCTTCCTTGCACACGCACTGTTGCACTCACTCTGGGTCGCTCGGTTCGCGCGGACGAGATAGTTGAAGGAGTTTGGAGCTGACCTTCAGACCCGCGCGGCCACAGACCTCGGAACTTATCTCAAAGCGTATCCGACTGCCGCTGGCGTAGAAACTCACCCCGCCGCCCAGGCCGGTAAAGTCCCCTGTTTCGCCCACCGTGAGAACCGGTTTGCCGGACACCGCCGTCAGTGCGTCGCGAACCTGTTTCCGATTGGGGCAATTCAGGAACAGAACATGGCAGCGAGCAAAGTCGTCGTCCGAGCGGCACTGCAGTACACTGATCGGCCTGCTGTGGACTTGTCGCTGTTCGATGGCGATCAGTTCCGGGCCAAATACATTGGTGTCCCAGACACCGATCACAAGGGGGCTCTCCGCGGTGCGGAAAGCAGACTCGGGCCACTCGACAAACCTCGTGAAATTGTAGAGAAACGCTGCCTTTACAGCGTACTCGGCAGGTCTTGCCGGATTGCCCCGAGACGCTGCCATGAACAGACCCAGGGCAGCTGCCACGCCGACGCGCATAGTCCGGGCTCCGATCTGCGGAGCCCTATGGCTGCCTGATCGATACTGTAGAACAAGCGCCATGGCTATGCCTTGGTTCAACAACTTGCACGATCCACCCTCGCGCTCACGAACCAGCTCTGAGCGTAAAAGTAACCGGCCGGAAAGGGAAAAGCAACCGGGAGTTGCCCGGCATTGCAGAGATCGCAGAAACTAAGCCAGAGCGTCACCGATGGCTTGCTCGATCCGGGATGTCAGAGAGTGCACAGTTCCCTTGGCGTCCGTGGCATAGTCGTCCAGGCACGCGCGAACATCGATCGGATCACAGAAGACAATCTCGGCACGGCGACGCCCTTTGATACGAAGCTCGCCGAACAGGTCCTCTTCGAACTTCAGGATCGTCTCCGCGATGCGGTCCATGGAGGCCTTCTCCCGGATGTACTCCCCCGGGTAACTGAAAAGCTGGATGGCCAGGTAAATGCGGTCGAGGTCGTCGTGGCACTGCCGCAGCACATCCGGCTCCGGCGGCTCGTCCGCCAACAGGATAGCGCGAATCCTCCCGCGGATTCTCCGTATACGCTCCGGCACGGGATCGTCGGATTCCCTGCCCAGATAGCGTTTCTCCGGTTCCCCGATCAGTGCCTTGTTGAAGGCTGCGAGGCGAGCCGTCAGATCACCCTCCTGGATGCGCCCCAAGTACTCCAGTTCCTTGAGTGACAGCAGCGCTTCGCCGAACTTGTAGATTCGTTCGACCACGCTCAGGTCCCGGCGCGGCTTCCACAGGATGTAACTCTCCAACCGATCCATGGCATCGGCGAAAGTGGCGCTGATGTCATCGATGTAGCCGTAGCGCATGGCTGTCGGCACGATCGCTACCTGGCGCTCAGGCGCGTCTTTGGCGAGCTTCTTCGCCGTCCGCAACATGATCGTGGCGGCACCGTCATTGAGCGGAGTGATGCGTCCGTTCAGGTGGTAGATCTCACCTTCCGGGAACATGACCAATGGGTACTCCCCATCCTGCACGATGCGCATGGCTTCCTTGATCGCCTTCAGGTCTGCCCCTTCACGGTCGATCGAGAACACCCCGGCACGCTGGAGAATCTTGCCGTTCAGCCCTCTGTTTCGCAGGAAGATCTCTTTGGTGGCGACGAAGTGCAGCGGGACCCTCTCTCGCCGGGCCCAATACATCAACACATGCGGATCGCTGTGATCCGAATGGTTCGGTGTGATCAGCATCGAACTGCTCGCACGTGCGAGTTCCGCAACCTTGGTCCCACCTCGGATCGTGACCTCCGCAACTCGATGTGTGCCGGCCAGGTAGAACCTGTCGCTCACCCACTGGATCACGGGCGCCCAGAACCGCGAGTACTTCGGCGGACTGAACTTGTAAGGGATGTCTTCCCGGAACCTGTTCACGGCCTGCTCCTATTCTGCAATCACGGCATTGGCCAGCTCCGCGCCTCTTTTGCCTGAATCGAATTCGCCCACATTGTCCAGCGTCGTGCTTGCGATCGCGCCGAGCGCTTCCCACGTTAGGAAGGCCTGATGGCTGCTGACGATGACATTGTTGAACGTCGTCAAACGCGCCAGCACGTCGTCGGTCAGTACATCGTCGGAGAAGTCCTCGAAGAAGTAGGCGCTTTCCTCTTCGTACACGTCCAGGCCGGCATACTCCACCTGCCCGCTTTTCAGCCCCTCCACCAACGCACCCGTATCGACGAGGCCGCCCCGGCTCGTATTGATCAGCATGACGCCCGGCTTCATTGTTGCGATCGCCGAGGCGTCGATCATATGGTGCGTCTCAGGGAATAACGGGGCATGAAGCGAGACGATGTCCGATTCGGCCAACACCTGCGGCAGCTCCACGTACTGAACATCATTCTGCCGTGCGAACTCCGCATCCGGGAACTTGTCGTATGCCAGCACGGAGCAACCGAACCCACGGAGGATGCTGATCACACACTTGCCTATCTTCCCCGTTCCCACCACACCGGCCGTCTTGCCGTGCATGTCGAAGCCCACCAGGCCGTTAAGGGAGAAGTTCCCCTCGCGGATACGGTTGTGGGCGCGATGGATCTTGCGATTCAGAGCCATCATCAGCGCCACGGCGTGTTCCGCAACCGCATAGGGCGAGTATGCCGGCACGCGTGCGACACTGATTCCCAGGCGCTTGCAGGCCGCCAAGTCCACGTTGTTGTACCCCGCGCACCGCAACGCGACCATGCGCACGTTCATCGATGCCAGTTCCTGCAGAACCGGTTCGTCTGCCGTGTCGTTCACGAAGATGCAGACGGCGCTTGCTCCTGCCGCCAGCGACACAGTGTCATAGGTAAGCTTTGGCTCGAGGTACTGGATGGCAAAACGATCCCGGTTGGACTCCTTGAATGCGTCCACCATGTAGGGTTTGCTGTCGAAGAAGGCAATCCGGAAGCGCTGGTCCACATCTCGGGACAACAACCTGGCGATGACCGATGTGTCCCGTTGCAGGTGGCTGGTAAGGCACGATAGCAGCGACCTCGCGAGACCCGCGTGTTGCGCCAGCAACGCCTGAAAGGTGGCGTGATCCAGCACCCAGACAGTCACGGCGGTCTTGGCGCGCAACGTGGCCGACCGGACGGGATGCCCCAACAAACACATCTCCCCAGCTATTTGGCCCGCTCCGAGGACCGTGATCTCGATGGGCACTCCGCCTTCCCCCTTCTTCACGACTGCCACGTCCCCCGACTCGATCACGAACATGCGGTCTCCGTGTTCGCCCTCCACGCAGAGCGTCTCGTCGGGAGCGAAGTGCTTCCGCACAAGCTGGCCCGCCAGGACGTTGAGTGCGTCCGTATCCAGCCCGCAGAACAGGTTGATCTTCCGTAGCACTTCGCACTTGTCTGTCATCGACATGGCTACTCCTTCCGGTCGTCCGCGTGTGTGCCTGCCGCAGCGTGGTCCTGCGCAATCTGTTTAATCTGTTTCAGGTCCAACTTACCCGTTCCCAAGACCGGGATTTCGTCCACCTCGAAGAACGTGTCCTTCTTGGGTATCCACAGCTTGGGTAGATCGCTCCCCGCGAGCTGGCGGCAGAGGTCTTCGACGTCGACCCCCGGGACGTGCAGCACGGCCAGGCTTTCGCCCTTGCGTTCGTCGGGCACGGATGTTACGGCGCATACCTGTTCGGTGGCCTTCCTCAACAGGCGGTGGATCTCCTCCTCGATCCGAATGTGCGGGACCATCTCGCCGCCGATCTTGCTGAACCGACTGAGCCGGTCTTTGATGGTGATGAATCCGTCCGCATCCACCGACGCAATGTCGCCCGTGATGTACCAATCGCCGTGCATCACTTCGGCTGTCTTCTCCGGATCGCCAAGGTAGCCGAGCATCACGTTCGGCCCTTTCACCAGGAGTAAACCGTCCTCATCCGGACACAGTTCCTCGAAGGAATCGGCATCTACCACCTTCACCGCGACGCCCGGCAGGGGTTGGCCGATCGTGCCCGGTTTCCGGCCGACCTGGTAGTTCTCGCCGTGTTTCACGTTGGGCATGTTGCCCGCCACCACGGGCGAGAGCTCCGTGCAGCCGTATCCCTCGAGCGGCTCGATCCCGAACCGCTTCTCGAAGGCCTCCGCCACGCGCTCTTTCAGCTTCTCCGCCCCGACCACTACATGTCGCAGACTGGCGAACTGCTCCGGAGCCACTCGGCGGATGAACCCCATCAGAAACGTGGGTGTCGCTGTCAGGATCGTCGCCTGATGGTCCTGCGCGAGCTGGCCGATGGTCTTGAAATCCAACGGGTTGTTGTGATATGCCACGCTCATCCCGGATGTGAGCGGTTGCCACAATGTGCCTGTGAACCCGAACGAATGAAACAGTGGCAGAATGCCGAGCACGCAGTCCTTGCGCGTCAAGTGAAACACCTGGTACAGACCCTCGATGTTGGCGTTGATGTTGGCATGTGAGAGCATTACCCCCTTGGGATCGCCCGTGCTGCCGCTGGAGAAGATGACCGTGGCCACATCGTTCACCGTCCGGCTTCGGTCCCACCGAGAGATCCGGGCAAGAATGAAGTGCGGCAACGTGAAGAAACCCACGGCCGACAACGCCTTGTCCACACCGCTGACCTGCGCCCTGAAATCCTCCAGGAACACCATTCCGTCCCGCTCTTTGAGATTGACCTTTTCGATGAACGCACGCGATGTGAAAATGTGGCGAATGCCGCATTTCTCGATGGCTCTGTCCACGGCATCCTCCGACGCCGTGAAATTCAGGTTCACCGGGACTTTGCCCAGAATCGTGACAGCCACGTTCACCAATGCCGCTGCCACCGAACTGGGCAGCATCACGCCCACCATCTCTTCGTCTGCCGTCTCGCGCCTGATCGCGCGGGAGAGGGCCATCGCCCGGATCATCGCCTGGCTATAGCTCAGGCGCACACCTGTGGAGTCGGTCATGCAGAAGCTGAACGGTGTCCGACGGGCCTGCAGGAAGAACCGGGTAGAAAGCAATTCCTGTTCGTGTTCGCGGAGTTTGACCGCGTCGGCCCACAACTCGCTGACCGCCTGGCGCACCTGGAACGACGTCGAACGGGCCGGCATCGGGGTGCCGAGCGAGAGCGTTACCGGATACGGTATCCGGTACGGCATCTTGGCGAAGAACTTGCCGCCCTCGAAACTGAAGATGCTCCCCCACACGCGGTCCAGATTCATCGGGATGATCGGCACGTCCACCCCGCGCATGATGAACTCGATCCCTTTGCCGAACGACAGCATGTTCCCCGTGCGCGTGATGGCACCTTCCGCAAAGATGCAGACCACGTCGCCGTTCTTCAGCGCGTCGGATGCCTCCCGAAGAGACTTCACCAGCTGCTTCGGACCGTCGTTCGCAGAAATGGGGATGGCCTTCATGATCCGGCAGAACGGATTAAGCCACTTCGCCTCGTAGTACTCGCGGTACAACACGAAACGCACCGGCCGCTGAATCGCCGCCTGTACCAGGAAGCCGTCCATGTACGATACGTGGTTGCACACCAGCAACGCCCCGCCTTCCTTGGGGAGGTTCTCCTTGCCTACGATCTTCATTCGGTACACCGTGGTCGTGAACAGCCACATCACGAACCGCAGCAGGAAGTCGGGCAACGTCTTGCAGATGAAGTAGATGACCCCGAACGAGGCCAGGCCCGAGACGATGAACACCGTCGCTGTATCCAGCTTGGCCACGTCCAGCAGCAGCCAGAACACAATCGCCGCCAGAACCATGCTGCTGAACGTGAAGAAATTGGTTGTGGCAATGATCCGTCCCTTGCTGTCTTTCGGGCTCTTCTGCTGGATGTAGGCGCTCAGCGGGATGTTGAACAGCGCACTGCACACACCCAACATGGCGAACAGCACGGCCGTGAGCCCGTACGACCGGAACGCAAATCCCGAGCATACCGAGAACACCCCAAGTCCGATTGCCCCCATGGGGACCAGGCCGAACTCGATTCTGCCCCTCGACCACCGCCCGGCCAGCACACTGCCGATACCCACGCCAAACGCGATGGATGTCAACAGGTAGCTGGTGAGCTGGTCGCTCACTCCCATCAGCCGCTTGGCATGGATCAGGATGTTCATCTGAAACAACGCCCCGATGAACCAGAAGTAGACGCTCCCCAGCGCACACAGGAAGAGCGGACGGCTCTGCCGCATCTCGCGCCACGTCTGGAAGACGTCCTTGAGGATGTTGATCTCGAACTCTTTCTTCGACCCTGCCGCGGGCACGGGTGTGATGAAGAAACTGGTCGCCGTCCCTGTGACCGCGATCGCAGTGAACACCGCCGCCGACATATACACCCGCCCCTCGAACGCCATCTTGATCATTCCCCCTGCACCCGTTCCCAGGATAATCGCCGTGAACGTCCACATCTGCAGGAGTCCGTTGGCTCGGCTCAGGTCTTCCTCCGACATGATCTCGGGCAGGATGCCGTACTTCGCCGGACTGAAAAACGTGCTCTGCGCCCCCATCAGAAACAGCGCAAAGATCATCAATCCCATGCTGCCCAGATACAACGCAATGCCCCCCAGCACCATCACCACGATCTCGACCACCTTCGCCCACACCATGATCGTCTTCTTGCTGTGTCGATCGGCCAGGAATCCCGCCGGCGAGCTGAAGATGATGAACGGCAGCGTGAACAGTCCCGCGGCAAGTGCCACGTAGGCGACGCTATCCTTGTTCACCCCCATCATGCTCACCGCCAGTAGCATGATGACCAACTTGAACGCGTTGTCATTGAACGCACCCAGGAACTGGGTCACGAGCAGGAAGCGGAAGCCGGGTGTGCGAATCGCGGATGGTTGGGCCATGTCGTCTCTCTTTCTCTTCGGGAAGGTACGCAGGAAAATACACCGACTTTCACGGGGATGAAGGAGGGGACGTGAAACGTGATGCGTGAAACGTGATGCGTGATGCGTGAAACGTGATGCGTGAGTGGGCAGAGGGCGACAATCCCGGGGCGTTCGGGCGGAGTCTGCTTCGACCGGCAGAGGCAGCGGGTTAGGCGGGTCTGCAAACGTGGGACGCGGTCTCCGGACGGCGACTTTTCCATCCCCTCTGCCCCGCAGGATCGGCGTCCGGAGGCCTGCCCCCCACGTTCCCGGTCCTCTATTGTCCCTCAGTCTAATGGGCTCCTGTCTTCCCCTCCGTTGCCTCCCATTTCTCCGTTGCTACTTCGGTCTCCTGTCTTCCCTTCCGTTGCCTCTCATTCCTCCGTTGCCACTTCGGTCTCCTGTCTTCCCTTCCGTTGCCTCCCATTCCTCCGTTGCCACTTCCGTCTCCTGTCTTCCCTTCCGTTGCCTCCCCTTTCTCTGTTGCCACTTCGGTCTCCTGTCTTCCCCTCCGTTGCCTCCCATTTCTCCGTTGCCACTTCGGTCTCCTGTCTTCCCTTCCGTTGCCTCCCATTCCTCCGTTGCCACT
>JGI10211J34971_10002990_pt1 | contig 13613 bp, 8 predicted proteins | sample Etolagsediment_FD_34971 | JGI IMG/M metagenome (IMG submission 34971) | reverse complement strand
AATTATTCCCGGGATATTACAACTTCAATCCAAAATGAAATATGGAGTAAAAAATAATAAACCTATTTATTTATTTAAACCTTGTAATAAACAATATCCTTATTTTTATGTTTGTTCTTCTTCCAAAGCGCAAAAACAAGTTTATGCATTAATTGAATTTAAATCATGGGAAACATATGAAAAACAACCTTTTGGAATTATTATAGAAATTCTTGGACCCATTGGACAAGAAGAAAATGATCTAAAAGCTCTACTTTATTATTATGATTTATTTCATAAACAACAAAAAGCAAATCCTCTCGAACTTCAAGTACATAAGCAAATGATACAAGATATTTCCCTAAAAGATATTGAATATTCTATTTTTTGTATTGATCCACCTGGATCTATGGATTTAGATGATGGTTTTCACTACCAAGTTCATGAAGATTACGAAGAAATTGGTATTCACATTGCTTATCCTTATAAATTTTTATCATCTCCTTCCTTAATTGATGAATTATTTCAACGTGTTTGTACATTATATGTACATCCAAATATTGATTTAATTTCTTCTAAATATGCAACTAATTTATGTTCTTTCTTGAAAAATCAAAATCGATATGCAATTAGTCTTATATTAAAAATAAAAGATAATCAATTAATTGATTATCAAGTAAAAGAAACAACTGTTCATGTTCGATATAATTACCATTATGAGCAATTTGACGAATTAATATCTAATTATCATAAAAATTTTAAAAAAGATGAACATGAACATGCTTACTTATCTTTTTTAAGAACAACAAAAGCATTTTTTCAATTAGAAAAAATTGATTCACATAGCTTAGTCGAACATTGGATGATTTTTATGAATAAAACAATGGCATCATTATTAATTAAGAATCCTATTTTAAATAATGTAATTGTGCGAGTTCATCAATCAAACTATGATTATGAAAAACAAATGGAACAAAAAAAAGTAATTCAAGATAATGAAGAAATAAATAAAGATGATGAAAATAAAGATAAAAATAAAGATAAAAATAAAGATGAAGAAATAAATAAAGATGAAAATAAAGATAAAAATAAAGATGAAGAAATAAATAAAGATGAAAATAAAGATAAAAATAAAGATGAAGAAATAAATGAAGAAGAAAAAAAACAATTTTTAGATTATTTACATTATTTAGATGAACAAAGTGCTTCTTATGAAATTTATGATGTATCTAAAGAGCAAGGTCATTCCAAAATGAATAATTGTTTATATACACATTTTACATCACCTATGCGAAGATGTGTCGATTTTTTCAATCAAGCCTTATTTATAAATCATAAAAATATATTTCATCCAAATGAATTACAGAAACACATTGATTTTATCAATCAATATGAAAAAAGATTAAAAAAATTTTATCGAAAACAAAGACGCTTAGAATTTATATATTCTCATCAAGAAATAAATCAAACACTGAAAACCATAGGATATATTTCTAAAATTGGGGATAATTATATTCGAGTCTATATTCCTCAATTTCAATTGGATGAAAAAGTACTTTTATTTCATCATAAAGTAAAGAAAATAATATCTATAGAAAAAAATGAAACTTCCATTACTTATACTTATGAGCAAAAGAAATATAATTATGAACTTTATCAAAAAATTAACATAGAATTATTTATTTTATCACAAGAAGAAAACTTAATGGAAAAAATCAAAATAATGATTGTGTAAAAATATTAGAAAATTTTTCATACTGTAGAAGTATATGGGAAATCAAGAATCAATCCCCGTAAATCCAAATGGTCATCTTAAAAAAAAGAAGAACCCTTCTGAAAACCAAGCAAGACCTAGTAATAATCCTAGGAAAAAAAATCCTCAAAAAAAAAATTTAACGAAGCATCATAATACTACTCATTTTCCTAATTCATCCCAATATTATCAAGAAAATACTCATTACAATCAACAACAACTTCCTCCGAATCATCAAATAATTAATGGACAACAATATGTTCAATCGAATAATAATTATGAACAACAAAGAAATAATATTGTTCATATTCCAAATCAACAAACATACCAAGATTTTTCAAATTACAACTATGAATTAAAAGAAAAAAATACGCAAATGAATAATGAATTAGTAAATCGACGACTAATACAAGTTCAGGAACCTTCTTCAAAAAATCCTGATCAATTTATGAATTATCCTTCTTCTTCTAACGATCAAGTAAGTGCTCCTAAACCAAGCTTTGATAATATTAAATTTGACCCCTATAATTTTAATGATGATGTCAATCATTATAAACAAAGTTTACAACAAGAAAAAAGCGAATTTGAAAAGCATCAATTACGTGAAAAACAAAATTTTGATGAACAATATAGTAAAAAATCGGAATATTTAAATGAAAAAATACGTATGTTTGAAGAAGATTATAATCCATGGGAAATTTTAGGAATGGAACATGACAATGATTATGATATTCAAAATATAAAACGTGCCTATAAAAAAAGAGCATTGAAATATCATCCTGATAAAAATCTAGGAAATAAAGATACAACAGATCTTTTTAATTTAATTACCAACGCATATATTTATTTATTAAAAAAAGCAGAAGAAGTAAATGAACATGAAATAAAAATAAATCGTCAAGTATCCAAGCAAGATTATGAAGATGATATTAATGAAAATGTTGTGAATATTCATTTAGACAAAGATAATTTTAATTTAAATAAATTCAATCAAATTTTTGAACAATATAAATTAAATGATGATAATGATACTGGATATGAAGATTTAATGAAAGGAAATGATAATCTTTCTGAACAAAAGAAATTTAATTCTAAAGTGAGCCAAGATGTATTCAATGCTCATTTCAATGAATTAAAAAAAAATAAGCATCAAGAACAATTAATTAAATTTCAAGAACCCAATGCATTACATTCTTCGAGTGGACTTTCTACAGAATTACTTGGTTCATCCAGTTCAGATGGTTTTGGATTTTCAAATAATAATAATTTATCTTATACAGATATTAAATCGGCTCATTTTGATGAAAATTTATTAATTGATCCAAATAGTGTAAATTATAAAACATATAATTCTGTGGAACAATTAGAAAATGATCGATCTACTATTTCTTTTAAAGCTAATAAAAAGGAAAAAGAAATGTATAAAAAAATTGAATTTGAAGAAAATGAACGTGAAAGAATGCGACAGTTACGTGTAAAAGAAAAAGATGGATTAATAAAAAATCAATTCAAAAAAATGAATCATAAATTAATTGTTCATAAAAAAAATTAGGTGTTCTTATTTTTTAGGTATATTTACTTCATAATTATAAAAAAACTACGATGTAGGAGTGTAAATGTAAGTATTTTTTTTTTTATAAAATAGAAAAATATATTTTATTCTAATACAATAAAATATATTCTCTTTTATTTATCATGATAAATTCAAAATATAATAATCATTCAAATAGTCATATAAATAATAAATTATATAATCATTTTAAGCATTATTCAATGAATAATCAAAATAATAATGAAAATAAGGTAAATAATGAAAATAATATAAATAATGAAAATATTGATTCAGAAAATAAGAAAAATGAAAATAATATAAATAATGAAAACAATAAAATTGATTTTAATTATGGATTATGTAGTTTTACCGAACGAAGTCAATTATTAAATGGAAAGCAATTTGCAATCGAAGATCTCGAAAAAATAGTAAAAAATTGTGATATTGCTTTAGGAAATATTCTATCTACACAAAAAAAACTAACTTCTGATTTTTGTGCAAAATATTTTTTAGAGCCAAACAATAAATATGCGACAAATAAAAAAGACAATAAAATAGAAGTCCATGAAATATTGAGACATCAAAAGCACCTACACTTTATAGATCTAAATAAATCTTATCGTAAATTTTATCAAACTGATATACCTTATGATTATTAATTAAATAGCAAAAAGTAAATAGTACGATAAAATACATAGAATTATATAAAGCATGATAAAAAGAAAATAAAAATAATTATACACAAATTGTAGATTCATTTATATTTAAATATAAATTCTTTTTAATTATATATATTCTTTTCAATAATATATACTTTTTAATAATATATTATGCATTTTTTATTTTATATAGGGTTTCTTTACTTTATATTTTATAATTATACCTCAAAAATATGCCAATTTTTACTGCATTTCTTAGGATTTCAAGTTTCCATTTCCTTACATGATTATCCATCCAAATTAATTATTATTAGTTCACATACATCTATTTATGATTTCTTTCTAGGATTGATCATTTATTATGGATATTTTCATCAGAAATATAAATTATATTGTTTAATGAAAAAATTATTTGAATCGATGGTCAGTCCCTTTTTATTATTTTTAGATAATAAATTACAAATTATCAGTGTTGATCATTCAAAAAAAGGATTAACACAGCAAATTATTTCGAAATTAGAAAATAAGGATCATTACTGCATATATATAGCACCTGAAGGTACGCGTAAATTAACGAATACTTTACGAAAAGGTTACCACGTAATTGCGAAAGAATTGAATATTCATGTTGCTTATTTGGGTATTGATTTCCACAAAAAAATCATTCATTTAGAAAAAGACTATGAAGTAAATCCAGAATGGGAATCTGAACAACAATATTTTATTGAGCAATCAAAAAAATATTTGCCACTATATCCGGAAAAATGTTATTGGACAAAAGATTATTACCATTCGGAATCACTATCCTCTTCATTATCTGATTCTTGAATACACAATTCATCAATTAATGAAACTAATGTGTTTTCCTCTTTATTAGAAAATTGAATCATTGAAATAAGATTCTTAATAATTTCACCAATATCAGGAACATCAAGAATAATATCATTAATATTTTGAATATTATCTTTTAAAGATCGATATATAATTGCTGAATATTTATCAGAATACTCATTATTAAGTGAATGAAGTACCTCTTGAATAAAAAATAAATTATATTTCTTAGATTTATCAATATTCAATGAAATCATTCTTTGAATACATAAAGTTTTATCATCTTTCCCTAAAGATTCTAAATAGGAAATTATTTGATTATTATTTTGTTTCTTCACATGATCCAAGAAAGTTTCTATAATATTTTCTTTGGTTATTTCCTTATTTTTCAATTTTGTGTCAGAAAAAGCTGATCCGTTAATCCAGTCACTTTGGAAAGACCCTGGTTTATAAGCATTGGGATTGGAAGAAATATGTAATTTATGAGAATTTGTACGACTATCATTATAAGTGTCAGTAAAATAACTATTTTTAACAACTGGGTGAACTAATTTTTGAAATAAAATAATGATTTCATCAATAAAAAATTTAGAACGCTTAGAAATATCTGTTTCTAAGTAATTAGTTAAAATTTTCACATATTGTTGTATCAATTCATTGTAGTTTCCAAATTTAAAATAAGAACAATGTTCTTTTATTTTGGTTAATATTAAATTAATAAGTTCTAATTCAATTTCGGTTATTGGTTCAAAATTGTTATTTAAATGGAGTAAATTAATGATTACAATGTTAATGATCTTAAAATTAATATGTTTATTAATAAATAAAATGGATATTAATTCACATAAAGAAAGTAATTTTTTTTTTTCTTCAAAGAATAATTCATCTCCTAACTGGGTAATATTCAAATTTTTACGATTAAATAAATTTTGAATATAATTTAAGAAATAAATTTTAAAATTCATTTTTTTATAAGCATCATTCTTTAAAGAAGATTCATTCTTAAAGGGGCCGTTATATTGAATATTTGATTCATTTAAACCATCTGATGAATCTTTTGTATCTTCATTATTTTTACAATTTGTATCATTATTTAAATACCAATAATAATCATAATTTTTCTTTTTAATGGTAATTAAATTATAATGTAATTCGCGATTAGACCAAATTTGATTACACAACTGTATATATAAATTACGATATTTATTATCAAATATGCATTTATTAATAATTTCTTGAGATAATAATTCAAAAATCTTTATATTTTCATGATTAATTAATTCTTCAATTAATTGTTTACTGACTTTTTCATATGTTTCTTCACAAATTTTATTTAAATGACTACGAATAGTAATTAAAATTTTTTCATTTTCATTTTGAATATTGTTCACATCATAAATTTTCTTAAATTCTTCATTATCACGATGTATTTTTAAGTATTTCATATTTTTTTGTTCCATAATGGATTTTTTAAATTTAATAGCATTCGCATTATACTTTTTTTTTTCTTCTTCATATAAAACTAAATAATAATCATAAAATTGATTAAATTTTTCATCATCAATATGTTGATGAGAATTTAAATATTGTTCAGCATCAAGCTGTTCAATATTTGAAACAAATGTGTTGTAATCAACTTGCATTATATTATTAATATAATAATAATCCTTTAAATTTAACAATTTAATTATAAATAAATATAAAAATAATAATCTAAAAATAATTATTTTATTTATCAATAAAAATTTTAATATTAAAATAAAAAATGATATAAATATTTAAAAAAAATAAACTATAGTTATTACATAGAGAATCATGACAACTAATTTACTTAATTCAAATATGGATTCTACTTTTGAAATAGAACCAGATACAAAAACAACTTTAAATAGTATGAAATCGTCTAATTTTAAAGAAAATATTTTTTTTAATTCAATGATTAAGCAAAGAGTTATTGTTCAAGCAAAGTATTTAAATAGTCATATTAATCAATATTTGCTAGATTATTTAAAACATAGATTTGAAGGAAAATGTGTTAGTGAAGGATATATTCAACAAGATTCCATAGAAATAATTGAAAAAAGTATTGGATATATAAATGGAAGTAGATTTATGGGAGATGTTAATTATGATATTTTATTTAAAGCAAATATTTGTAATCCCATGATCAACAATACAATTGAATGTGAAGTAAAATTTATTAATAAATTAGGATTATTGTGTAAAAACGGACCTATTACGATTATTGTTGGACGACAATTTCACTTTAACCCTAATTTATTAGATAATATTCAAGTAGGAGAAATTATTAAAGTTTCCGTAATTGATAAAAAATTTTCGTTAAATGATCGACAAATTGAAGTAACAGCAAAATTAATAGAAGAAGAAATATCGAATAATAATACATTTTCTACATCTAATAATATGGTAGAAGGTGATTTAGGAGATGGTCTGGATGATTTATTTACAGAAGAAGAAAATGATACTATGAACTCTGAAATATTAATGGAAAATAATAAAAAATTAAATAAGAAAAAAAGAACTATGTCAATTGATGAAGATGAAGATGAGTATATTGATTCTTTGGCAGAAGATGATGAAGACGATGATGAAGAAGGATATCAATATGATGATGAAAATGAAGATCAATTAGAAGATAATTTAGAAAAGATAGAAGGTGAAGAAGATGATTTAGAAAATGAATTAGAAGAAGATGAAAAAACATTAGATGATGATGATGAATATGAGTAAAAAAGTTCGTATATTTCTTATATTTAATATGTATTCATAATAATAATTATATTATGAATATATTTATCGTAGATAATGTAAAAAATGTAGACACTTTTCAACAAAATGAAAATATAAATACAAATACTTCTGTACATAATAATTCAGATTCATTTCAATTAGATTTCGATGATTCGTCAACATCAACTACATTATCGAAAGAAAAAATTATAATTCAAAAAAAGAAAAAATTAATTGATATTACTAAAAACCTTTCTCAATTAGAATATTATGAAATATTTAATATATTAGAAACAGCAAATTGTCCATATAGTGATAATAATAATGGAATTTTTGTTAATTTACATAATGTCAATGACGATACCATTAATAAAATCTTTGAATTTTTAAATTTTATTAAAAAGAAAAAAGAAGAACTTCATATGCAAGATAATTATTTAGAAAATATGAAAAAAGAAATTGAAGAAACACAAGATATTAAAAATCAAGAAGAATCTTTTTCATCTGATTATAAAAATGAAATAAATTTTAAAAGAATTGATGAAGAACTAATACATAATGAAGAAAATATTAATATTGATGATTATTTATGCTTTTCGAGTGATGATGAAAATAATTTGGATGATAAATTGAATATTAAAAAGAAAAAAAATAAATATACAGGTAAAAAGGCAAAATTAATTAAATCTATGAAAGATATGGCACCCGTCTCTTCACAAACATAATTTATTTTTTTATTTGATTAATTATATAATTATACAAATTATATTATAATTTTCAGACTTTTATTTTATTTTAACAAAAAAATAAAATTTGATTTTTTAAAACTAACACTATTTAAAATAGTTTCGTTATTAAAATACATATCAGCATAAATATTGAATTTTATTAATCATGTTAAGTGTAAATTATATTTCTAATTTTTTACAAGAAAAACAAGATAAGATTTCTTATAAAGATTTTCAGAAAATTTTAGATATTCAAAAAGATGATGATTATTTTCAAGAAATTAAAAAAGAAAAATCATCTACGACTACATCTACATCTACATCTATAAATGATCAAACACCATTTATTATAAACACAAATAATCAAAAGAATCCTCTTTCTTATTTTTTTGGTGAAAATGTTAATAATTATTCTATTTTTAAAAAAGTAGAAAATAAAAATGAATTATTTACATTTTTAAATAGTATTTTCCATATTGGAAATGAGTATTATTCTATTGAGTCTTTTCAAACAAAAAAATCAATTATGAAAACATTAATAAAAAAAATGGACGATGATATTATTAAAAAAGATCTTTATTTCGCTTTTAATTACGACAAAAATAGGAAGTTTAATAAAGAAAAAATTATGAAAACTCTCCAAGAATTGTATAGATTCAAAGTAGATCGAGAAACTATTGCTTTATTTAAACAATATGTTGCAGATTATTTAGGAATTAATATTTTTATAATTGGTATCATCAATAATAAAATTGACTTTGATAATCATGAATTCTATTTATGTCATAAATATGGAACTCAATTTAATCCTTATGTCCAATCTTTTTTTCTAATTAATCAAGATAATATTTACTATCCATTATTACAAAAGGTGTCAAAATATAAACCAAATAATGGATTTTCTTTTGATCAAATTCAACCTTATTTGAATAACATACTTACTTTTTATTCTATATCAATTGTAGAAGAAAAAAGTGAAGAATTACCTACAGATTCCAATGAAATAGATACTAATGAAATAGATACAACTATTAAAAATGAAATTTTTACTGAAAATAATAATGAATCTAAAGATGAATTAGAATCTAATGATAAAGCTAAATCTAATGATAAAACTAAATCTGATAATGAATATGAAATAGAAAATAATAAAGAAGAAAATACTGAATGTAAAATTATAGAAAATAAAAATAATGAACAAGAAATTATTAAAACACCCATGTATCAAGAATCTACGCTAAAAAAATTAAAAATAGATGAATTAAAATCGATGGCAACCAAGCATAACATTAATCTTCAAATAATTTCACCTATTTCAGGGAAATTAATCTTTAAAAAAAAAGCTGAATTAATTGAAGATTTAAAACTTATTTAAAAATAGAATATATTATATAGTATTAGTATGGAACTTTCAGAAAAAGTATATAATAAATTAAACTCATTATTTGAAAAATCCAAGAAAAAATCTATTTACGAATTGGAAATTCGATTTTCTTCTAAAAAAATAAATTATCAAATTTATAAAAATATTTTTCAAAAATTAACATTTTCTAAATTAAATAATGGAAAAGAATTAAAGTATTCTATGATTAATGATCTAGATATAATATTAAGCTCTAATAATACCAAGTCAAGAATGACTATTTCAGGTTCTGAAAATATAAAAAAATATTGGTTAAATCAAGATTTAAATGAAGATGAATATTCTTATATTGAAAAGGAAAAAATAGATACCTATGATGATCATATGTACGATCTTCGATTATCCTTAAATGAAGAATTACCTAAAGAAAAAATTATCAAAAAAAATATGGAATTTCTAAAATCTACTAATAAACCTAAATACTATCGTTTTAAAAATAGATATCGTATTCATGCTGAAGATGATTCTTTTTTTATTGACTTAACGAATGTAAAATCAGGATATGGGCCAAGTTTCCGTGAATCCAATACATTAGAAAGTGTATCTAAGTATGAAATTGAAATTGAAGTCAATAATGAAGTTAAAAAAGATACAATTGATGATTTATTATCTTATATTTATTTAATTTTGACAGAAATAGAAGGAAACTCTATAATATTAAGTAATCAAGTAAAAGATAAAGTGATTGAAGATTATTATGAATTAATACAAGTAAAGTATAATCAAAATAAATACTCTAAAAATGATAAAAATAAGTTTGTTGCGGCAAATCCTAAAACAATTCATAAAGAAAATCTAATCAATTCTACAAATATAAAAAATTTATATAATCACTATGCAGTTACACTAAAAGCTGATGGTGAACGTTATTTATTATTTATAGATAATGAAGGAAAACAATATTTGATGAATAATCAATTTCACGTATTATCAAATGGTCAAATAAATAGTTCTTATAAAAATTCTTTAATTGAAGGTGAGTTAATTGAAACTGATACAGAAAAAATATTTTATGCATATGACATGCTTTTTAGTAAAGGAAATGACATTCGCAAACGATGGTTAAAGGCTTTAAAACGAGATCCAGAAGAAAAACATTTGGGAAGAATTGATTTTCTGAATCAATTTCTAGAAGATAAAAATCATCAAGAATTAGAAAATTATAAAGAATCTAAAAATATTATTCAAACAAAAAAGAAACCTTATGAATACTCATTACGAAATGACGGAAGTGATATTTTTGATAAAATTAAAAGTATATGGAATACACGTAAATCATTTCCATTTGAAGTGGATGGTATGATTTTATGCCCTATTATGGAACATTATCCTCTTCGTGGTGGAACATGGGATTCCTTATTTAAGTGGAAACCGTCTAATTTAAATACAATTGATTTTCTAGTAAAATTTTTAAAAGATGAAAACGGTACTATTATTTCAAGTCCTTATATTCAAAATGAAAAACGAGCGGATAAAATCAAAGAACAATCTTTAAAAATGTATTATACATTAGAATTATATGTCGGAACATCCGAAAATGTATTTAATAAAAATCAAAAACGAATGGTCACAAAAATTAAACCGGCTTTATTTAATCCTTATCAACATAATACAATTGAATTAGATGATAATAATAGTACAAAAGTGTTTATTAACGGCAACGAAAAAATATATTGTACTGATCCACTTACTAATGAAGAAGAAGAATTAATGGATAATACAATTGTAGAATTTGGTTATGATGAAGAAGCGGAAAATGGTTTTCACTGGAAACCATATCGATTCCGTAAAGATAAAACAAATTTATATAAAAGTGGTGAAAATGTATTTGGTAATTTTGATCGTGTTGCGAATGATATTTTCCGATCCATTAAGAATCCAGTAACTGAAGAAATGATTACAACGGGTCAAGTAGATATTTCAGAATTAAATTTGAAAGAAAATAAATCTTATTTTTCTCATTTGACAGATGGAAATACAAATAATAAATTCCGTGAACGTTTACCTTATCAAAATTTTCATAATTTTTACATTAAATATCAACTATTTTATTTCACTTCACCCAAATATTTAAATCAATATACTTCGGGTATGCACGGTCGTATGTTAGATTTATGTTCCGGAAAGGGTGTCGATATAACGAAAATAAAACTAATGGATTACGCGGAAGTCGTTGGCTTAGAAGTAGATGGTGAATCAGTCAAATATGCGCAAAATTTTTATAAAACTGTTTCTCGACCCAAGCCAAAGGCATATTATGTGCGTTCTGATACAAGCAAACTTATTTTTCCAAATCAAGCATGTGGTATTTCCGAAAGTGATAAAATTTACGTAAAAAAATTCATTCCTGAAAAATATTATTTTGATACGGTGAATTTAATGTTTTGTGTGCACTATTTTTTCCAAAATGAAATCACATTACGCACAATTATTCAAAATATGTCCGATAATTTAAAAATCGGAGGACATGTTATTGGTACAACATTTGATGGCGAAGTAATTTACAATCAATTAAAGGATAAAAAAGAAATTTTAGGTCATAAAAAGGGTGGAGAACTTATGTGGCGCATTGAAAAGAAATATAAATCTAAAATGGCATTTGGTGAAAAGCGTCCTAATTTAGGAAAAGAAATTGATGTATTTGTAAAATCAATTGGGGTGGTTCATACAGAATATTTAGTAAATTTTAAATATTTTGATAAAATTATGAGTGATTATGGATTTGAAAAAGTAATTCAAAAACCATTTCAGGATTTCTACGATGAATTAATGGATGGAAAAAATATCATGAACTTAAGTCCAGAAGAATTAAAAAGAAATAAAGAAAAAGTAGAAGCTATGTCTGAAGATGAAAAACGATTTAGTTTTTTAAGCACAGCATTTATTTATAAAAAAATAGAACATGCACCGGATAAATTATATATACAATTATCTCAATTGATGGAAAAAGAAGATAAAGTAAAAGATAAAAATGTATTTGTCATGGATAAAGAAACAGCAGAAATTGTTCAAGATGCGGAATTAGATGAAGAAAAATAAATAATGTAGATATACTATACATCCATTATACCTAGTTTTAATAAAATTTATGATTTGTTCAATAGATACTAAATTCTAATTTCCAAAGAAAGGTGTAAAAAATATATTGTTCAACATTATTTTTTATTTTATTTTTTTATTTTTTATAGAAAAAAAAAATATCAATTACATTTATTAGTTATATTATGACTAGTAAAAAAGTATATTTTACTCATATACCAAAAACAGCTGGTACATCATTAGAAGAAATAGTTTATAAAGCTGGTCATAAAAAAGATAAAAATTATATAATCGGTGAAGGATTTTATAAAAAATATATTAAAAAAATAAAAAATCATCATAAAATTTTTCTAAAAAAAAAATATTTTAACGCTTTTATTAATTATTATAATAAAAACTATTGGAATATGCAGTTTTTTCATATTCCATTAAGTTTTTGGAAAATTGAAAAAATAATTGAATATAAAAAAAAATATAACATATTCTGCATAGTTAGGAATCCATATGATAGATTTGTTAGTGATTTTAAGTTTTGGATTAAATTTTATAATGATACAATTAAAAGAAATGATTTAAAACAAATTTATAAAAACTTATTAACACATATAGAAGACATTTATGATAAAAATTTTGATTGTTCTTCGAAAAATTTAAATAGAATGTGTAAAAAATTATTAACTACAAATAAATATCAATATTCATTAGATGGTCATCTGATTCCACAATATAAATATGCTTATATTGAATTAAATAATAAATTAATAAAAATATGTGACAATATATTAAGATTTGAAAATTTACATCAAGATTTTATTGAATATAAAAAAAAATATTTACCACTAATTAATAATAATGCTATTAAAAATGTTCATATTCATAAAACATCCAAAAATATTGA
>JGI10211J34971_10002989_pt1 | contig 13617 bp, 10 predicted proteins | sample Etolagsediment_FD_34971 | JGI IMG/M metagenome (IMG submission 34971) | reverse complement strand
CCCGCCGTAGCGTCCCGTGTATTGGTTGATTCCACACACATCCTCGTGGGGCAGCGGAGGGACACTTCGGAAAGAGCCGGCCCGCACATACATGACCGGCGCAGTCGGGGCAAGTTCGTGCTTGATGAGTTCACCGACCACGTCGATCGGATGGTACAGTGCGTCGGGGAACGCTGCAGCGAGATCCGCACCCCAAGCGCTGAGCTCGACCTCGTTTCCAATCTGCATCAACGCATGGGACGGTCGATCCGCATGCGCCCGAACAGCACGATAGCTCACGGCGCACGCGTCGACAAAACTCCCCACGTCGTCCCAGCTCCCCAGAACCCCGTAGCGCGGGCTCAACGATGCGTAGGCGAGCAGGCCCCGGGTGTCGAACATGTCCCAGTGTCCGGGCCAGAAGCCGAAACCGTAGTCGCGTAGTGCATCCACCCACAGATCGGCAAACAACGCGATGCCCTCGTCGGCCGTTTCGTTCATGTCCCGCCACGTGTAACGAGCGCCGAGCGGGAAGAGGCCGGTGCCGTTCCAGCGCAGAGCGCAGTCCGGCTGGCGTGGGCGCCACACATGCCGCAGTGTGGGTGTGGGTACCGAATAGCGGGGCAGGACCTCTCGCAAAGCGATCCCGCGATCGGTCGCGGCGACGATTTCGTCGCCGTCGAAGAGCGCTCCGCGGAATCGATACTGTTGCGGACATCGCACGTGCCACGGTCGCGGTTGCGGAATCCGCAGCTCCACGCCTGCCGCCGGCGTGTCGGAGCGTCCGCTGGCAATCAGCACCCCGGCACGGTCGCGCAGTTCGACCGCGAGCCGAGTTGCGCGCCCCGCCGGGGATCTATCTCGCACGGCCACGGTCCAGCACCCCTCACGCGTGTGGCTTTCCGTGGCGAACCGTTCCGGGCTCATGACTTCTGCCGGGAACTCGACGTCGGCCAAAATCGGGGCCGGAGGGGCGGACGGCCATGGACGACGGTCCACGGTTCCACTCAGACTCGTCAGGTAACACCGTCGCAATTCCGGAACGGCCGCGAGCTGATACTCACCTGCCGCGATCTGGTCGCGCAACTCATACAGTGCGCCACGGGCGGCATGGACACGGTCTATGGCGTTCTCGATCAACTCGCGTCGAACCACCACGCGTGGCTCGGGTTGGCAAAGGCGCACGTCACCGACCTCCAAGACGAAGTCCTGTGCCTGCTCAGGCTCGTTCTCGACCCGGAACGACAGGCGCCAGGCGCGAGACGGAGCGAAGCGCACTCCCCGGGCCGGCCTGCTCACATCGAAACACACATCCCGCCAACTGGCGCTCGGCTTCGGAACGGGCGCCAGGTCCGCCCATGACTCACGTCCCCCCGGTTCGCGCGTCCAGACTCGCAGTACCAGCGGGAAGGTCCGGTTCAGATGTGCACCCGTGCAGCGCATCCGCATCCGCAGCACGTGGTCGGCAACACCTATCTCCGAGGGAAGCTCGACGTGCGTAAACACCGTTTGTCGCGTCTTCGCATCGGTGAACCGAATACGGTGGCGAACGAATGACGCTCCCTCCGCGGTGACGATCTCGGGCGCGTCCTGCTCGATTGCCTCATAGAGCCGTCCAGATGACAGGGCGGGCGATTGATCGAACGTCACAAGCGCCGGCTCCGGCTGCATGGCGATCTCCGCGACCCGCCGCCCATAGTCTTCGCGACTGAGCGGCACACGCGGGACCGAGAGGCCGGACCACTCTTCGCGCCAGGGCTGGTTCTGCCACGCGAACGTCCGAGCGCGCAGCATGTTCCGGACAAGCTGTCTGTCTGTTTCCCACAGGCGGCGGATCTGTGTGATGTCCGCGAGCCACCGGCGAGCGTGTTCCGTGTTGTATGCCAGGCGGGATTCCTCCAACCGCCAGCGCTGGAGCAGGTCTGTGAGACGCTGGTACTCGATGGTGTCCTGAGACAGGACAGGCCGCCACTCGGACGGTTCGGCCGTGAAGGACGGGCCGTCGGGCAGGAAGCGGATCTCGTCGACCAGCAGTTCACCCGTCCCTGCGCCCGCGCTCTGCGGCACGACTTGAAACTGGACGACGTCGCTGAACCTCAGCGGCGGGACCGTCACCGATTTTCCACCCCGGAAGAGGCGAAAGACGTCCGGCGTCAGAACGTGTTCGCGCCACGTGTCGTCCACATCGATGCTCCGGGACTGCCACTCGGTGCCGTCGTTCCGCAATACCCGGACCACGCATGCGCGGGGCGCCTCGGACGCTCGACGAAGCTGGAAGCAGAGGTCGCGCAGCCCGGGACCTGCATCGAACCGGGGCCAGTTGAAGCGTGCCCAGTCCCCCAACCGGGTCGTCAGTCGGAAGCACGCCTTGGTTCCCGCGGCCCCCGGTTCGGAGATCGTGACTTTCTCGGCGTTGTTCAGCCGCTCGATTGCGTAGCGTAAGCGCGGCCCGTCGGCTCGGATCGTGACCGCGAGACAAACAACGACCGAGGCCGTACGTGCAGCGAGCGGTCTCACTTCAGCCCGGCACGAATCTGTTCTGCGAGTTCCGCAAGCCGGGCGTGATCGGCTTCCCTGGCGTTGGCGAACGTGAGTTGCCCCATGTTGCTGAACGGCACGAGGTGCACGTGGGCATGGGGGACCTCGATGCCGGCAACGATGACCCCGACCCGTTCGCACGGCACCACTTTCTCGATCGCTTTCGCGATGGGCTTGGCAAACGTCATGATGCCCGCGAGCAGGTCGTCGTCCAGATCGAACAAGTAGTCCACCTCCGCCTTGGGGATCACGAGCGTATGCCCATCGTTGATCGGCCGAATGTCGAGGAACGCAAAGTACCGGTCGTCTTCGGCGATCTTGTGGCAGGGGATCTCGCCGTTGATGATTTTCGTGAAGATCGTGCTCATGTCTTGTCCTCCAGACTCAGGAATGCGGACCGATGTCAAGAACTGTAGTGGCCAATCCCGGACCCGACACATCGACTCGGTCAATCTGTTCGGTTGTCGGCACGCGGATGCGCCATTCGTCCGCTCCGGAGATTACCCGGAGCAGCATTGTCCTTTCTTCAATGGCCAAGGAGAGAGCGGGCGTCCGCTTCGCGTCGGCATTCCGGGCGGCAGGGATGAAAAGGGTGGCCCCGGTCACGGGGCCCGTCGTCGCCGCGGATACCATCCTCAGTACATTGCAGGGAACGGCTTCGTTCGCGGGACCTTCCGAACGCCAGCCACGCACGAGGCGCCCGTCAGCGCCCTTGCTCACTTCCCATTCGGCGGGCACGGATTGAGCCGCGACGACGTGCATACCGGGGCCGTCGTCATAGGTCGCGAGTGCGGTGCCTGTTGCCTGATCAACAGCGATCCGATCGACCGGCATTTGCCAGAGCCATTCCCATCGGTGCTCCGCGTGAGCCTCGGGCCGGAGACGGTCGACGACAAGCCATCCCATCCCCTCGATAGTCAGCACCACTCGCTCGTGTCTGAACCGCGTCGCGGCATCCTTCTCATGTCCTTTCGCAACGAACAGACGCGTTGCTGCCGCAACCACGACGTCGTTTTTGACCGCGAACGCGACGGGTAACGGCTCACGCGCGACCGCGATCGGCTTCGCTTCGACCCGGTCGCGGCTGTCCATCAGGACGACGTTGTGCGAGGCCGATGCACGTTGGTGCCGCGTTGTGGCCGAGCGGTCGTAGCGGGGCTTCCCGGAATCGATGCAAAACCAACGATCGTCGACGAACAGCAGGAACTGCAGGCAGTCGTCGTGACGGTGGCCGCTGCTGCCAAAGGGCCCCGCATCGAAAAGTGCAAACTGACCGGCATTGCGGAAGACCGCATACCCGCCCCACTCGACCAGCATGTCCCCCTCCGTCTCCCAAGGCGGCTCGCCGAATCTCTCGGGCGCGATCCGTTTTGCGAAATCCGCAAACATGCCCGTGACGTCGACAGGCGGTGAGTCATGCAACGGCGGGCATGCGCCTGTGGGGTCGGCGATGCGGAAAAGCGCATCCGCCGTGTTGTTCAGGTGAGGCAGTAGCGCCTCAGCCCGTGCATGGCCTTTCCGACGCGCCAGTGCGAGCGTGCTGTAGAGTTGGGCGACACCGGTGCCGGCAGCGTACGATGGGGCCAACTCAGTGTGCACACCGTCGGGGTAGAACTGCCTGTCGAGGATCGCCTTGGTCCTGGCCATGGCAGCGTCCGCGAAGGTCGCGGCTCCCTTGAGCTCCGAGATGGTGGCCCCCGCTGAAGCCGATGCGGTTGCCGAACCAACGCTCGAACACGGCAGGGATACTGTCCTCGCGCGAGTAGCGCGACGCTCCCGTGCGGAGTCCGCGCACGAACAGCGCCACAGCTTCGGTTGGCTTGTTCTGCATGAGCGCCTTCGCCCAGTCCGCGTCGGGAAAGGCAGATGCGTCAAGCAGGTCAGCAGGAGCAGTGACGGGAGGGGCGGCGGCCACCATAGTAGCGACTCCCAGCAGGACGATTCCAAGAGAGAAACGGGGTTTCATGGCGCAAGAATAGTACCCGTTAACCGGAGTGCCAACAGGCTGTATGGCGTTCGGCGACCCCAGGCACTCGCCGGGGTCGACATCGGCCTCGATTGTCCTCTGGACGGGGTCAGTCAGGCCAGGGCCACGCTGTTCCGGGAGCGCGAGGCGACTATCCCACCAACCAGGCAGCCACCTCGTAGGCGTAACGGGCCCGGAACGAAGCGATGCCGGCCTCGCGGTGGCGTTCGCCGGGGATCTCCAGATTGAACAGGCCGTCGTACCCGATCTCGCGCAGGGCCGCCACTGTCGCGCGCCAGTCGATAGAGCCGTAGAAAGGTGTACGGTGCTGGTCGCCCGAGTGGTCGTTATCGGAGATGTGCGTAACCAGGTGGACGGACGACAACGCCCGAATTGCCTCGACCATATCAAGGCGAGCAACATTGGCGTGCGAGGTATCGAGACAGATCCCCATGGCGGGGTGGTCGATGGCGTCCAGCAGGTCGAAGAGCTCTTGCGGAGTCCGGAAGCCCGGACCGAGCGTGTTCTCCAGGCAAATGCGGACTCCGCACTCGCCGGCAAGATCGCCGAGACGACGGAAGGCCTCCACGTTGTGAGCCATGAGTTGCGCCCAACTCTCCGCCGTTTCCATGCAGTTGGCATACACGCCCGGGTGAATGACAACGTCACGAATGCCGAGCTTGCCGGAAATACGGATGTGCGCTGCCAGCCGTTCGATGTCCCCGACGCGTCGCGCCTCGTCGGGATGGGCCACGCATGCCTGCAGATACCCGTGCCCCTGCGGCATGATACACTCCCTCTCGGCGAGAGCGGCAAGGACCGATTCGATGCATGCGTCGGGCGTGGCGCTGGTCTCGATCTCAACGAGGTGTTCGGTCGACGCTTCGAACGCCCGCCATCCGATGTCCGCCAAGGCACGGATGGCCTCCGGCAAGGGTTTCTCCACGTAGAAAGCGGTCCAGATCGAGGGGGTCATGGGCGGAACTCCTTTGGATACTCTCATGGTCCCGTAATTTCGCTCGTGATTGCACTTCGTGCGAGCCCCGCGGAGCGTGACAAACGGCCGGTTCGATCTATCTTGCGGAGGTTACGTCACATCACTGCCCGACGGAGGACAGACACAATGGCACAGATGACTACACACGAGCGATTCCACCGCATGTTCGAACACCGGGAAGCCGACCGTGTGCCCATGCTCGGCTCGCCTTGGGGCACGACCCTGGAGCGCTGGCGCCGTGAAGGCCTCCCGACGGACGCGGGGTTCGGGGACTACTTCGGATTGGACCACATGGTCGGTGTCGGCGGCGACGTGAGCCCAAGGTACGAGGGCCGCGTGGTCGAAGAGACCGACGAATACGTCATCCGCCTCGACGGCTGGGGAACGGTGTCCAAGAACTGGAAGCACGCAAGTTCGACGCCCGAGTGGATCAGTCGCCGGATCGTGGACCGCGAGACATGGGAGCACGCCAAAGCCCGAATGGTGATGGGGCGGGATCGCATCAATTGGGAGCACCTCAAGAACAACTACCGCACGTGGCGCGACAATGGCTGGTGGATCCAAGGCGGGTTGTGGTTCGGGTTCGACGTAACGCACGCCCGCGTGGTGGGCACCGAGGAACTGCTGATCTGGATGGCGGACGATCCCGATCTGGTGATAGACATCTTCAGTACCGAGCTGGACTGCAGCCTGCAGTTACTCGACATGATCTGGGACGAAGGCTACACGTTCGACAGCATCCACTGGTGCGACGATATGGGGTACCGCAACGGCCCGTTCTTCTCGGTCGACATGTACCGTCAACTCCTCAAGCCCGTGCAGAAACGCGCCATCGAGTGGGCCCATGCCAAGGGCATTGTGGCTCACCTCCACTCGTGCGGGAACATCAATCTGCTCGTCCCCGAGTTACTGGACATCGGCCTGGACGCGCTGAACCCTCTGGAAGTAAAGGCCGGCATGGACCCGGTACACCTGAAGCAGGCATACGGTGACAAGCTCGTGTTCCACGGGGGCATCAATGCCATGATGTGGAACGATATCGACCGGATCGAGGCCGAGATCCGGCGGCTCATGCCAATCCTCAAAGAGAACGGCGGCTACATCTTCCAGGAAGACCACTCGATCCCGGACAGCGTCAGCCTGGAAAACTACCGTCGCATCATCGACATCGCGCGCGAGCTCGGGAGCTACGAATAGGCGGCACGCCGAGCCCCGAACTCCGGACCCCAAACTACAGAAACCTGGCTGACATGATCAACTTCCCAATGCTCGACGAGACTATCCGCATCAACCGTCTGACTCCGCCGTCGGGACGTGTCTCGGTGGTACTGGACACTGACACGTACAATGAGATCGACGACCAGTTCGCCCTGGTCTACGCCATGTTGTCCCGGGAGCAGTTGGACTTGCAGGCCGTATATGCGGCACCCTTCCACAATAACCGGTCCAACGGCCCGGGCGACGGCATGGAGCGCAGCTATGAAGAGATCCTGCGCGTGTTTGATCGCCTTGGCGACAAACCCGATGGGCTCGTGTTCCGCGGGTCCACCAGCTACCTGCCCGGGCCCGATACCGCAGTCGAGAGCCCGGCCGTCGCGGATCTGATCGCCCGTGCGGAATCCGCAACCGACGCCCCGCTGTATGTCCTGGCTGTCGGCGCCATCACGAACGTAGCATCGGCAATACTGCTGAAACCGGCCATTGTCGAGAACATCGTGGTCGTCTGGTTGGGGGGCAATCCCCAGCTGTGGCCCAACGCCAGTGAATTCAACCTGAAACAGGACGTCCATGCCTCGCGCCTGATGTTCGACTGCGGCGTTCCCTTCGTGCACATCCCGTGCGTCAACGTCGCCGAGCATTTGCGCACGACACTGCCCGAAGTCCAGGCCTTCGCCCGTGGTCGAGGGGCCATCGGCGATTACCTGTGCGAGATATACCAGGATTACTTCCCCGACCACTACGCCCGTTCCAAAGTGATCTGGGACATTTCCGCGGTCGCCTGGGTTTTGAACCCCGGCTGGGTGCAGACCGTGTTGGTTCACTCCCCTATCTTGACCGACCAGCTCACGTGGAGCCACAATCCCACTCGTCACTTCATCCGCGAAGCCAATCGCGTGGACCGCGACGCCATCTTCGGCGATCTCTTCCGCAAGCTTGAGCACATGTCAGCCTGAGCTCGGCATGCGAGTCGTCCGCCAAGCGCGGCCGCTGGAGGCAAAGCCCGCCGCGCCCACAGCCTGCCGGGCGCGCCACATCAGCCGTAGTTCAGAGGCGAACCCGGAACACCGGCAAGGAACGGTCGTTGGCGTCGGTGATATTGCAGTAGGGGTTGGTGCCGTAGCCGTACCAGAGCGTCTTGCCCTTCAGGTTGACGGGGGGAACACCTGTGCGCACGATCACGCTGCAACCGTCCAACCGAATGTCGAAGACCACGTCGTAGACGCCGCCCTGCCCGACAATTGCGAACCCCGCAGGGCGACTGCCGGAACGCAACGCGCCTTCCACGTGTGCGAACTCCGCAATCACGTCGGCATTGGGCGCCGCGGCGCTCTCTTCGACGCAGACGTTCCGCACCTCGATCGGCGGGGGGCCGGCCCCGTTGCCTCCCACCAGCGCGTGCATGGCCCGAGCAAGGCGCCAACCGAGACGGTTCTGGCCGATGCCGGCAATGTGGATGCCATCGTCCAGCGGCAAGTCGATCGCGGGGACAACCAGCAGACGGTCGATCGATTCAGGTAACCTCCGTTGCTGATCCTGCACGGAGTTCCAGTGCTGAACGGTGTCCGCACCCCATCCCACGACACGGGCGATCTGTACCACGGCTACGGGCAGATCCGGATCTCCACAATCTCCGCGCACAGCAGCGATCAGCTTGACCATCCGGTCGGTGTACAACGGCGCAGCCGCGGGATTCGCATCGCTACATCCCTGGTACCACACCAGCCCGGCGACCTTCGCACCATTCTTGCGGAAGCGACGGAGCATCGCTCCGTACAGGCTGTTGCCACCCTCCGCCTTCCTGCCCGGGTCCCACTGGCTCATGCTGGTGCCGCCATGCGCGCAGGCAATCAGTCCCTGCGGCACGTCGCTGAACTCGTGCATGGCCTGGCCAAAGGCGACGCCGGGACCGACGCCGGTCACGGTCTTTGCCGGAGGCAACTCGCCGCCACACAGGCGTCTATGGATCGGATCGACGGCGTCGGAAATGTTGTGCACGGGGTCTTGGGCGACATCCCACCTATCGTCCATGTAGAACGCACGCACGAACTCGCGAGTGCGCGCCGCGTCGACCAGCAACCCGATCCCTTCCATGTTCGACTGTCCGCCGAGAAGCCAGACGTCGCCCACCAGCACGTCGTGCACGAATACGTTCTCGGTCACTGTCCCGCAAGCATCCACAAACTCGAGCTCGATCGTGTAGGGCCCGCCCGTGGGAAGACCGTGCAGGCGCCCCTCGAAATGCCCGCCGCCGGCCTTGCCGACGACAGCCTCGGCCCACCCCGGCACGAGCGCTCCTCCGTGCATCACACGGGCGCGGACCAGACCGTCGTGGATGCATTCTCCCCGGAAATACGCATCGCAGACATCCTGCGCATCGCGCTGCAAGACCATATGATCGAAGAGACCCTCGGCAATACGCATAGGGGACCTACTGCTTCCGGAACACGTCGTCGAACTTGATCTCGGCAGGACGGGCAGGCAGCGCCTTGCCGTCCTCCTGCATGGCCTCCAGGTCGGCTTCGGAGTCCTCGTCCAGCCACCAATACGAGTAAGCAGAGCTTTCGTCACCATACTTGGACAGCACGGTATCGGGCATCCCGAACTTGTTCCAGTACAGCAGGCGCGTATTCGCGATATTCCAGAGGAGCACATAGGGGTACTGCTCGTAGATCAGATGGTCCACCTCTCGCACGATCTCATGGCGCTTGTCAACGTCGAAGATCGTCTTCTGTCTCTCAATGAGCTCGTCCACGCGTGCCGACTTGAAGCCAGTGATGTTGTTGCCGCCCTGCCGCTCGGCTTCGCTGCTTTTCCACATGCCCTCCGGGTCCTTGAACACGCCAGCAGACCAGGCGGCCCAGGTCATCTCGTAGTTGAACTCGTCCATGTCGCCGGCCCACGATGCCCAGTCCTTGCGGTCCGCGACCAGCTCAATCCCCACGTCGCGCAAATCCTCGGAGTAGATGGTCAGGAACTTGTCCGTCGACTGACTACGGGTCAGGAACTTGAAGCGGAACACACGACCGTTTTTCTCGAGCAGGCCCGTCTCCGGATTGACCTTCCACCCCGCTTCCCTCAGGAGTTTGCGGGCTGCTTCCTTGTCGAACGTGATAAGCTCGTTCGGGCAGGGATGGTCCTTGTCGTAGAGGTCTTCGTAAAACGAACGGTGCATGAAGTACTGGCTGTACATCAGCGTCTCGTTCATCTTCTCCCGGTTCAGCAAATGGCACATTGCCTTGCGGACCTTGACGTCGTCGAACGGCGGACGTCGCGTGTTCATGGCAAAGCCCTGGAATCCCACGGGGTTGTAGTTGTGAACGTTCTGTTTGACGATCCAGTTCTTTCGAACGGACTCGATCTGCGTCTCTTTCACCCAGAGGTGCGACGTGTAGACCGGGTAAAGGTCGATCATGCCCTTCTTGAAGGCCTCGAACGCGTTCTCGCGCTCGGCGAAGAAACGGAACTTCATCGTCTGAAAATTGCCCGTCCCCCGCGCGCTCGGAGCATCCCTGTTCCACCAGTCGCCGCGCCGTTCGAGCGTGACGTACATGTTCTCCTTGAACTCACCCAGTCGGTAGAGCCCGGACATGACCGGGAATTCGAAGTTGATCTTGTTGAAGTCCAGGGCTTCGAACGCATGCTTCGGAAGGATGCTCATGCCACCCACGGCCCGCAGATTCCGCCAGTGTACCTCTTTGGCCACGAACCGGATCGTGCTGTCGTCGACCACCTCCGGAGTCTCGAACTTCTCCAAGCTCACCTTGTGGACGCCGGTCATGTTCTTCGGGTTCATGATGGCTTCGAACGTCCACTTCACGTCGTGCGCCGTCAGCGGCTTGCCGTCGCTCCACCGGGCCTTCTCGTCGATCCAGAACGTGAATGTGAGCTTGTCGTCCGAGATCGACCACTTCTCCGCCAACCCCGGCTCGTCCTCAAGCGTGATCGGGTGCATGCCGAGCAGCGACTCGTACATCGCCCCGAACAGCTCGGCCGTGAGCGTATTGTTGTCCAAGTAGTAGTTGAGGCTCTTCGGCGTCGGTCCGGCCAGGATGGAGATCTCCCCGCCGACCACGGCGTACGGACTGGCGAGGGGACTCATCTCGTCCTTCCAGCCCGGGCGGGGGAATACCTGATCCGCCAACAGACCGGCGGCCGAGAGGAAACAGAGAACCCGAGTTGCAGTCTTCGCGGAAGTCATCATTTGGTGGCCTGTCCTTATGGCGAGGTGGTTTGTAGCAGAACCGTACCAAGTATAGCTTGGACGTTCTCTCGATCAACCGAATTCGAACTGTCTCCCCGATCCTTCTGCACGGGCTGGCGGAGAACACCTTTGGCAATACAGTACCATTTTGTCCGATTCTGTCATGTCCGTGCAATCTTGTGGATCCTGTAACCATGGCTCACGTCCTCCCGTTCCCGGCTACCGTGCCTGCCCGCGATGTAGCGGAGCTCGTAAGCGCCCCGCCGTACGATGTTGTCAACGCCGAGGAAGCGACCGTCCTGGCTGACGGCAATCCCCTCAGCTTTCTGCGCGTATCCCGTCCCGAAATCGAACTGCCGCCTGGAACGGACGCGCACGGCGATATCGCCTACGCCAAAGGCGCGGCAAACTACGAACGCCTGAAAGCAACCGCCCCGATGGTGCGTGATGCGGAACCACACTACTACATCTACTCCCTGGTGATGAACGGGCACCGTCAGACTGGCGTTGTGGCGACCCCGGCGGTTGACGACTACGACAACGGAGTCATCAAGAAACACGAGAAGACGCGCCAGGATAAGGAAGACGATCGCACGCGTCACATCTTGACCCTCAGTTCTCAGACCGGCCCGGTCTTCCTGACGTACCCGGACAACGGCCGCCTGCTGGGGATCGCCGACACTGTGATGACTGCCGAACCGCTGTTCGATTTTGTGGCCCCGGACGGAATTGCACACACGATCTGGCGCGTGCCGTTGGACTATTCCGCCGCGATTCAGTCGCTTTTCGAGACTGTTCCGGCGCTGTACATCGCGGACGGCCACCATCGCGCAGCGGGTGCAAGCCGGGCCCGGGCCAAGCGCCGAGATGCCAATCCCGGACACACGGGCCACGAGGAGTACAATCGTTTCCTGTGCGTCATTTTCCCATCGAGCCAGCTCCGCATTCTCCCGTACAACCGTGTCATCGAGGACTTGAACGGGCGCGCGCCCGAGCAGCTCATCGCCCAGATCGGAACGACGTTCAACGTGTGTCCATGCACCGAAGCGGCGCCCTCCAGTCCGGGGAATGTCTGCATGTACCTGGGCGGCCGATGGTATGCGATGGCCTACAAAGGGACGACGGACGGGCTCTCGCCGGTCGACTCCCTCGATGTCAGCCTACTTCAGGCGAACGTTCTTGCGCCACTGCTCGGAATCGATGATCCGCGGACGAGCTGCCGCATTGACTTCGTCGGCGGGATCCGCGGAACAGCCGAGCTCGAAAAACGCGTGGACAGTGGAGAGATGGCGGTCGCCTTCTCCATGTTTCCCACCACGGTGGAGCAACTGATGGCCATCTCGGATGCCGACCAGATCATGCCCCCCAAGTCAACGTGGTTCGAGCCGAAGCTACGCGACGGCTTGCTGGCACACGACATCTGATGCCCGAACTCCCCGAAGTCGAGACGATCTGCAAGGCTCTCAGGCCTCGCCTCGTAGGCAGGGAGATCACCGGCGTCGCGGCATTGATCGAGAGTATCCGGCATCCGCTCGACGAACACGCGCTCGACGAACGCCTTTGTGGTAAGCGCATCGTCGACGTTCGGCGTGTCGCCAAGTACGTGGTCGTCGAGTTTGCCGATGTGGATGCGTTGGTGCTCCACCTCGGGATGAGCGGATCGTTCCGCGTGTGTACAGTCGGTTCGCCATACGCGCCACATGACCGGATCGCATGGCAACTGTCCGACGGCATGAGCTGGCGTCTCAATGACCCCCGCCGGTTCAGCATTGCCAAGCCCTGCCGTCTGGCTACGCCCGGCGGAGTGCCTGACATGCTCGCACGCCTCGGACCGGATCCGTTGGAAACCGCCTTCGACGGTGACTACCTGCACTGTTCCTGTAGCGGACGAACGCAACCCGTCAAGAACGCCATCATGGACCAACGGATGGTCGTTGGCATCGGCAACATCTATGCATGTGAAGCCTTGTTTCTTGCAGGCATTTCACCCAAACGCCCCTGCGGCCGGCTGTCGTTGCGGAGCTGCCAACGTCTTGTCGACGCCGTCCGTGACGTATTGCGAAAAGCCCTCGACAGTGGCGGGACCACGCTCAGGAACTACCGCTCTGTGGATGGCACGGAGGGCAAGTTCGCCTTGGAACTGTCTGTCTACGGGCGGGAAGGCGAGATGTGCCTCCGCTGTGGAACCGCCGCAACGGTCCGCCGCATCGTTCAGGCCGGTCGATCGACCTTCTACTGTCCGCGATGCCAACACTGAGGAACTCCCCGCATGGGCACGACGACTCCCGACTACGAGGCATTGATGCGGGTGATGCAGACCAGGCGAAGTTGCCGGGCCTATGATCCCACCCAACCCGTGCCGGACGACGTGCTGGACCGGTGCTTCGAGGCCGCCCGGCTCGCGCCGTCGGCCTGCAACGCCCAGCCGTGGCGGTTCGTCGTGGTTCGCGAGCCATCCACCAGGGAAGCGATCTGCCAGCAAGCCCTGTTGCCAGGGATAAACCACGCGTGGCTCCGCGAGGCTCCGGTCATTGTTGCCCTGTGCGCCGAGCTCAACATGGTGACGCACCGCGTGGCCCCGATGGTCTCGGGCGTGCATTACTACCTGATCGACGCCGGTATCGTGGGCGAGCACTTTGTTCTCGCGGCCGAGACACAGGGCCTGGGCACCTGCTGGATCGGCTGGATCAGGGAGAAGGCGGTCAAGAAGGTCCT
>JGI10211J34971_10002988_pt1 | contig 13617 bp, 17 predicted proteins | sample Etolagsediment_FD_34971 | JGI IMG/M metagenome (IMG submission 34971) | reverse complement strand
TACTCAATAGAAACGATTTACTAATCTATTTTCCCTTATTAAAAAGTAGAGAAAAACTATTCGAACAAGAAAAAATATGGAAAAATATTTGTAAAGAACTCGAATGGAAATATATATCAACTATTTAAATTTATTTAAAGATACTATTTATATTAAATTAAATGCCTGAATTTGATATTAATGATTATTTAGAGAAAGATTCTATTCGTGTACCTGGGCAAGAATTTGCGATTATTAGTGTTATCTCACCAAAGAGTCGACAGAAGGCGGATAATTTAGCTGTTAAGATTAAGGGTGTATTCCCATCAATCGATGATGCAAAGAAGCAGGCGGCTAAACTCCAGAAACTAGATGATACATTTGATCTATACGTAGTAGAAATGTATTCATGGTTACTTCTACCACCAGAGACTGAAAAGATTGGCGAAAAGCACTACGCAGACGAAAAACTAGAAGAACTTATCACGGAACATGATAAGGAAATGAATGAAGCAAGGGCTAATTTCGAAAAACACAAGCGGGAACAAAAGCAGACTGGTAAACTTCAGACACATCCTGAGATAGAAGACAAGTCAGAATCCGGTGATCCTTCTAGTAGCTCAGATGCTCCTGCTCTAGAAAATCTAGACTAATTTATCTTTAAAAATCTACATTTTATTAAAATTTTAATAAACAATAGATTTTTAACTACACACTACACACAACACACACACCACCACCCATAAAACCACTTTAGTTCGAGTATGCAAGACCACCCATACCAGACATGATGCGGAGAACGTTGTAGTTAACCGCGTATACAACACCCTCGTAACCCGTTTGCCCTGACTGCGACCATGGATTGGTAGCGCCGCCAGTGTCGCCTAATAGACCGTTGAGCTGAGAAAGATCACTAATTATGCTAAACTTGTTAGCAGCGTTATCAATGCGCGAGAAGTTGAGAGTGCCGGATGGCTGGTGCTCAACTGGCTGAAGAGCGTAAGAGTAGCATAGGAGACCAACTGGTGGAATAGCAGTGAAATGATTGTAAGGCTGTACAAGGTTGTAGTAGTCAGCATTCTTTTCATTGTAGCGATCGTTGCCGTTAAGTACGAGCTTGTGCTGGTCAACGACACTGAGACCAAGAAACTGGAGGAAGGGTGGCGAGTTTGTGAAATTGGTCCAGTCAATAGCTGCGGCGGGGGCAGTCTTGCGGAAACCCCAAACATTAAAAGATACAGGGTGATTAAATGTGCGGTAGTCAATCGACTGATTAGACGCCTTATCAGTAAACGACGAAAAGTTCGCGCTGATCTGCTGAACCTGCTTAATAAGGTACTCATGCGATAACTGAGCAAAGCGACGACGCTCCTCAGAATCGAGGTAGTAATAATCAGCCCATACACCAAGTGTAATTGTTGGAATATTTCCATTAACATCTTGTACGGGCAGGCTGTTAGTACCACCCTGAAGATTCCACTCAATATCAACGACACTCCTGAAAGCGCTTCCAGGGGGGTTAAGAGGGTTGTTCGCAGGCGACATAAGTACAACGCAGTTATCAAGGGACTCAGTCTGGATGTATAGCTTGACCTCGTGGTACTGGAGAGCGATTAGTGGAAGAGCGAGACCAGGATGAGTGTTAAACCAGAAAACAAGGGGAACATATATAGTCTGTTCGACGAGAGCATTGGTTGTGAGACCAAGGGGAACTTCTGTAACATCATATCCACCGACCATCTTCTGGAGACCTTCGCGCTTAGCGGCAGGGGTCGAGAGCTCGTACCACATATAGAACCATGTCGAGTAGTGACGATCAATTGGTTGGCCACCAATCTCGATAGTAACCTCCTTTAAAATACGGTAACCAATGTAGTTAACCCAGCACCAGTTGAAGACGTAGGTTGGAGTTGCAGGACCTAACGCCGAACTCTGACTGCTGTAGACACTAATAGCAGCAGCAGGGACATTAGACGAGAGAGCAGGTAGGGCAACCTCGACATGCATTGGACCTACAAGATCGCCAGATCGCGAAATGGTAATAGTTAGACGCTGGTTGAAACCCTGAGTACCCTGGATAGTTTGCTCGATGCACTCACGAGCGAAATTTGTGTGACGCTGATAGGTTACCTTAAAGAAAGTAATCTGGGGATTACCAACAAGGTAAACATCCTGTGCACCAATAGAGACGAGCTGAATAAGACCACCACCAGCCATTTTGTATTTAATATTAGCCAAGAAAAAAAATTTAGAAAAAATCGCGAAATAATTATTTAAAATTACGACATTTTTTATATCTTAGAATTTTGGCTTTCGTTAAATTGTAAAATGACGTCTGTCATAGTGTCTCCAACCCAAAGTGGGAAAACAAAATATATTCAGGACCTGTCGTTTTCTGCTCTAAATGATAGAAAATCTGTGTTTATAGTTTTAAGAAATATAACAGCAGATATGTTACAGTTTTGTAAAAGATGGAGTTTCCCAGTTTCTCTTAATTGTTATAATTCCATAACTGATGAACCTTCGATATACATATGCTTATCAAATGTCCAGCAGTTATCTAAAATGTATTGTACAATAGATAGGATAACGCATAATTTTATCATTATTTTAGATGAAGCTGATCTAATCTATCTAGATAAAAAAGATTGTAAACAGTCAACTATTTTATATGATGAAATGTATAAGAATCGTTATCTAGATCACAAGTATTATATCACTGCGACTCCGTTTTCTCTATTTAAATATGTGCCTAATATAAAATGTAAGAATGTTTGTTTTTTAGATAAAAAAGATTTATATATAGGATTTGATAAAATTAAAAAATGGCATATTCTTGGCAATTCTGTAAAAAGATTAACAAAGACAGACAAATCTGAAGAATATTGTAAAATATATATGGAATTATTAGATTATGTATTTAAAAGAGAATCTCACCAGATAGTGCTTTTTAATTGTACATCTCTTATTATTCTTCAGGAAAAAATAGGAAAAGATTTTTTCATTAACTACGATGTTAATGTAATCATTGACCATGGAGAATATACAACTTTATATTCTAAAGGTAAAATTCCAGTGTACAGTGGAGAAAATAGTGAAATCGAGTATACATATCAATTTAAAAAAATTCAAATTAAGGATATTCTAAGAACATTAAAAAAATACAGTAAATCAAGAAAGGTAGTTATAGTATCTGGGATTAAAGCAGGTAGAGGACAATCTTATAAAACAGAAGATTCTCAAGAATGGCATCTAACAGATTTGGTGTATTTACCACCAGTGTACCAAACATGCGAAACATTGATTCAGGCTTGTGGTAGAATTACAGGTATATATGAAAAAGATCATAAAGATTTACATATTTGGACATCTCGAAAAGCTAAAAATAGTATTTTAGAATATATAGATTACCAAACTTGTATTATGGAAGAGTGTAAAATATATGATGGAAATATCTCTGACTTAACTGATAAATTTAAATACTCTGGATCTTTTAAAATTTCATAAACATTTGCGGATTATATAAATAAAATATTTATTGGATATATATAAATGGCTGAGTCTGAATATGAAACTTCTCTAGAATCTTTAATGGCTCCACAGCAACAACAAATGCCACAACAAATGTCACAGCAAATGTCTCAGGGACAGTTAGAATATCAACAACAGATGCAACAACAACAGATGCAACAACAACAGATGCAACAACAACAGATGCAACCACAACCTTTTAGACCACCTTCGGGTGGTGGCAAATTTATTGAAAAACTGGGAAATATTAATTATCAGGAGAGTTTACAATCGATCATAATTATCGCAATACTAGTTATGATTTTTGGAAACTGTCACTTTAAAAATTTATGTTCTACTTTACCATTTATGTGTGTAGTAGATGGAGAATTTAATATACAAAGTCTTATAATACTTGGGGTTTTAGCTGGAATATCTTACGTTTTTATCAAAATGTATATTATTTAGTTGTTTTTTTCCTTTGCTTCGGTGGTGACTTATTTGTAAATTTATTATATAATTGTAGACGAAAATCATCTATTGTACATTTTCCAGATGACATCTGAGATATGTTTGGTAGATCAACTTTATTGATCTCTTTATTTTTATTACCCGACCAATTTAATAATTTAAGTAAATGATCTGTACATTTAATATACTCAGATGAATAATCTTTACAGTAACCATACTTTCTACCAACCATTGTATTACATATACAGTGACACTTTTGACAAAGACCGTCTAGTGATAACTTAAAATAAATCTGACAAGAATTATGAGATCTATCTATATTTTGGCAATATTTTGATTTAGTTAGTATAATGTAAACTTTATCATCAAAATTTAATACTTTTTTAACATCATCTACTGAATAATTCTTAACATGTATACGGAAAAATCGTAGAATTTCTTGATATACTAAACTGCTCGGACTGACTCTTTTACTAGAAGGCTCTTCACATTCTTCACATTCATCTACTGGTGGTAATTTTAAAAATTCAGGAATATTTACTATATTTGTTAATTCGCCACTTGTTAATCTAATGCTAGTTGTTAGTATCATATTATATGTATCCGCAAGTAGTTTATTAAGTTCTTCTTCTAAAACTTGTTTATGTGAATCTATTATAATAGTTGGTTTATATAGTCGTTTATCATCAATAAACTCAGTTTTACCTCCACTTCTATCATATGAACATTTACTAGATCCAATCATTCTGATACCATTAGTTTTATACACAGACAAATCTACAACATCATCCCAAATATTAATTGAGTCTCTTTCGCCAAATGTAGTTTTTAATTTATGAATTATTAAACCCCGAATAAGCATCGCATTTTCTATATTAACGATTAAACTTGGCCAATATAAATGTACACCCTGTTTTATGTATTCCACTGATTCTTTTATAACAATTTTTTTATCTGTAGTACATACAATTACATTGTTGTTAGTTTCGAACATGTAAAACAAAGCCTCCTGTATAGTGTGAATAATTTTAATTAATTCATCCTGTGTCATTTCGTTTGCGCTAATAAAATCTAAATCGCTGAAAAATTTAAATAACTCTGTTTTATGTTCTACTACATGTAACGGAACCTTACTGTCCATACATTCGGCATAAATTTTATAAAAAGTATCAATTAAAGAATCTTTAATTTTAACTCTACCGCCATCAAGTAATAGATGAGTTGGTTTTGTATCCGAATCTTTCGTGATGATCTGATTCGTAGTATAAAACCAATTCGTCAGTATATTACTCCTCATTATATAAATATATGTTAGATTTTTAAATCAATTTAATACTGCCAAAATCTATAAGCACTAGAGTTGATATTTTTTTGTAAGGTACCCATGTCAGGATACATACGAGTAGCCCAATTTCTCAAATTTAACGGTTCTGGGACATACCAGTTAGGAGGTGGAATATTAGGCGCCGATGGTCCACAATTTTTAAAACCATCCACTTTATCAAAGGCTATAAGTAATAAAATTATTATTATTAGTACTAAACACAGCATTTAATCATAGTCAATATTTTTATTTATTTTTTTTAGCTGTCCATTCTCGAGCCGCCTGACCAAAGGCTTGTTTCCTATCAAATTGTACTCCCCTGTTCTGAGCATCTTCTTTAAGTTCGCGGAGTCGAGTACTCATATGTTGTTGATATTCATTCATCTTTTTTTCTGTCTTGATTGTAGGTTGTGGAGTGGCGTCTTGTTTTTCTAAAGCGGATAAGCGTCTCTTGATCTCTTCGATCTCTTCGATTTTAGTGTCCATTTATAATTTAATTATAAATTTACTTTAAATTAGTTTAAAATAAATTTAAAGTTAATATTAATTTTAAATCAATGAAAGTTTACACGTTTCATAATATATTTGTAGAAAATGCTATAGAATTAGCTAAACATTACAATTTCACGTATACGGATAATATAGATTTTACAGATAAAGATACTTATATAATATTTGGAGCACATGATAATGACTATGCGTATAAAATGTTATTATATAAGTATAAATATGGAACAAATTATATAATTATAAATTCAGAACAATATAGTTCTAAACTATTTAATTCCAAATATTATCAACAATTACTTAAAGTATCTCGCGTTGTAGATTATAATATGTTATCTCTCGGGAAAATTAAACAAAATATAAATCCTAATGCTGAATGTTGTTATTTTTTTGATTTTCCAACAGTAGAATCTTATAAAAATAAAAAGTACGACATAGTATTTGTGGGAACTTATTCAGAATACAGACAAAAAGTGTATGATAAACTTATAGAAAAATATCCATTAAAATATGTATATTTCGATATGTGTCATAAACATTCAGATAAAGACAAATTAACAGAACTTCTTAAGAATACAAAAATAGTTTTAAATATACCATTCTATGATGATGGTATTTTAGAAATTCACAGGATTAATAAAGCTCTCTCGTGTGGATGTATTGTTGTTTCTACGCGTGGAAAAGAAGCACATGTCAATAAATTATATGAAGAGTATATTCATTTTACGGAAGACTTACTTAATTTTGACTATGATAATCTTGCAAATAAATCAAGTTATAATAATCTAAGAGAAATATTTTATAAACAGTATACTTTTGATTTTCTACAAATAGTAAATAAGTATATAATTGTTATAAATGCAATATCGCCAGAGGATCCAGCAACTATTAAAATATTAAATTCTATACCAAGCAACATTCCTATAATACTTGTAACACAAGGAATAGATAACATAACACTAATAAAAAATAATATTATAAATTTAGTTGTACCACATAATTCTATAGATTTTACAGGTATAATAGCTATATTAGAAAATGATTTTTTACAGGAAAAACTAGTAAATTCTATAATATTTTACACACACGCGACTACAGAATTTGGACCTGATTTTTTTAATTTATTTAAACCACAGTCTACACAAATGTTGACTAGAAAACCTAGTATGAATATTGGAACTTATGAGTATAATAAATTACAAAGTATTAAATCTTTTATATTAAATTTAAAATCCAGTGATTATCCATCACATGAAGAAATTTTAGAGTTAAAATTAAATGCAATTAAACAGGAAGATATAATTTTTACAATTTTAAAAGTAGATAATGTTTATTGTGAAAAAAATAAAATTAAAATAAAAAATCCATCAGACGTATATAATACTGGTACACAAAGAATAACTGAATATTATACAACATTAGATTTTTATAAATTTAAAGCAAACTGGGACAATTAAATGAAAAACCAATACTATCTATATAAATACTTAAAGATATAGTATATATTATTATAATGGAAGATCCAATGATAGATATCGATAATCCCGACTGGGACCAAATTAAAAGCATGATAAGTAAGAGTAAAGAGTACAAAGAATATATATGTAAAAAATGTAAAGAAAAATTTATTTCTCCTAGATATATTGGTAAGTATCCATTATGTAAGAAGCATCGCCTTAAAGAATAATTAATGTATGTATGGTTGCCCGAGTGGTCTAAGGGGTCAGACTCAAGTTCTGATGGCGTAAGCCTCGCGGGTTCGAACCCCGCACCATACATAGATTAATTAACTTAAAAAATTCTAATATTTATAATAAATGGAAGCTCCACAAATTACGAGACAATACGGATTTAATTACTTTTCAATTTATGAAGAAGTTGTAAATACTCTAGATGAAGTAAATTTAGAAAATGAAATTGTATATAGAAGCGTTCCAGTTTTAGAAAATTCTAAAAGTGAAGAATATAATAAAAAGGACCTTAAAGTTATACGGTCATATTCTTATTAATGATAACTGACATTGTTATAGTACATGGAAAAATATTGGATCATGATCCAATGGAACCAAAATTATTATTTGATGATACATTTCAAGTTTGGAAATGTCCATCAAGGCATTCGATGAATTTTATAAAACCCAAAATTATAGAATCGTATGAATATGATTATATACACGCATCTTATAATTTAATAAATGTTAGTAAAACCAATCAGTACTATAGACCCACTGAGTTTTATGATCATTTTTATAGTCCTGAACAAATCAATAAACTTAATGACTCTACAATTAAAGAATATATTAATTATTATACAAAAAGAAATTATTTTTTTGAGGCTAAAATTTATAAAAAATTTTTACAGTTAAAAGATAAAAATATATTAAAATGTATACAGATTCTCATAACAGAAAAAGGTTATAGAATCATGACAGACGTACATGAAAATCAAGAATATATAAAACGTAGTATAATATTCGATGAAACGTGGAATACAATATTTTACTACCATTTACTACTTCCAAAACGAAAATTACATTTTATAAATATTAAAGAATTTACATGTACGTGTTGTAAAACGTGTGTATATACCAAATGTATGATATTGAGACTCTTAGTTTGTAATTATTTAGAGAATAACATAGATATATATTTGTTTATAAAAGATTTAATATTACAGAATGTGTAGTTATTACTCTTACACTTCTATAATTAGATAAACTCTTGTCAACAATTGAATCAAGGTATGTAATAGTAAACCTATTGTGTGCGTAGTTTTTAAATTTTTAGCAGAGTAATGAATATTTATAGAATTTCAGATTTATAAATTGATTAAATGTTTTATTTAAAAGTCTGAATTTTTTCTAAAGTTGCGTTATCACACATATAAATTATAATATCATCTGGAAATTACATTTTCACGTGGTATTATTAATATTAAACATGCTAAATCTTAGAGTATTTATTGCGTTCTAGCGAGCGACCTATTAAATGTTCTGTATCCCATATTGGACCACGCTGGTGTAATAATTTCATTGTCGCTACAGTATAAATTACCAATTCTTATAAAAGATTCATTACAAAATAACCGAATCTTTTCTAAATGAGGATAAACATTTTTCAATAGTCTTTCTCGAATAACTTCATTGTCGTCCGTATCGTGAAATTGTTCTACCGTATACCATAAAAGTGGAAGAACTGTATCTCTAGCTAGTCTCCAAATATTGATAGTATCTGTAGATTTTTTAAACGCCTTGTCTTGTGTTTGGATTTTTGTCATCCAGGCGTCTTTCGTGATTTCATTTAGTAAATACTTGACTCGTAATTCTTCTAGTCTAGCATCTTTTGATACCGTTTCTCTTCTATAAGCATGGTCGAGCATGTTAATATGATTTACAAGTCGATGACAATTATATAGTATATGTACATTTAAATCATCAATAATTCTTCCAGTTTCTCCAGTAGGAATCCAAATCTTTCTGATACTTCTTAGTAAAAAATTAAGATTTGGAACTTGTCCACATTCATTATTATCGTTCTGTGTACGAGGAATATCTTGATTATGTTCTCGCATCCATCTATAATATTCTGGATTATGAACAGTTCCTCTTTCGAGTTGACCAGTTCTCCATGAGAATGCGACCTTACATTCCGGACACCACATCTGATCGCACCCGTGAATTTTGTGAATAAATTCACCACAACCAGGACACGGTTTTGTATCTTTCCGAATCATTTTAACCGTCTCAACTTTTTCTGGATCACATTCATGTTCTTCGTGAATAATTTCCATACAATCTTTACATGTTTTATTATCGCATAATCCGCAAATCCACGAACTATCTAAAAACCCAGAACACTCAGGGTGTGGACATTTAAATGTAAATGATGTAGATGATTTCTCTGTATTGGAATCTAATAAAGTTTGAATAATGTTAGTATGTTCCTGAACTTTATTATTTATTTCTTTAATATGTTCCATTAATTTTTTCTTTTCAGCATTTAAACATTGTATTTCCTTCGTGTGTTCACGGGATAGTTTCGTTTTTTTTGCTTTTTCTTGTGTATCTGGTAATTGAGCAATTTGTTTATCTAAAAGAACTTTTTCTATGTGTTTTTTATAGACGGAATGAACCCATGTCTTATTTAAACTAGATGCTAAAAAGATCATATCTTGCGGATTCTTACAAAACATACACTGCGCTTCATTATCCAAACCGAGTAAATAAGTTCTTACGCAATTTTTACAAGAATCCTCTGAACAGTAAGAACATGTAACAATCGAGTTAGTACTTTTATTAAAATTTTCAGTGCAGATTTGACACGCCATTTCTACTATTTGATTGGAATATTTTCTTAAGTCACTTTTATGTCGTAAGTTGATTTAGATATGCCTCTTTTGTGGGCACTGAATAAATTAAATTTATCAAATGTGCTGGGCTATGTTTATATTCTTCTATTTTATCTAAACTTTCTGAAGGAATATTTTCACGATAATAATGATTATAAATTTCATTGATAGTATCTTTTGTTGCGTTTGTTAATTCTACATGTTGATCTATTCTACCTGGACGTACTAATGCTGGATCTAACTTATCATAATAATTACTAGTCATTATAATTATTCTGCCCGGTGTTTCGTTTACTCCATCTATAATATTTAAGATATCAGATAGGGTTAATGAATTATCACTATAATTATTTAGCTTCTTAAAATATTTTGGATATTTCTTTTTAATATCTACCTTTTCTCCTGAATCAGACTCAGATTCGGAATCAGATTCTTCTTTTCTTTTTTTAACAATTTTTGACATACAATCTATGTCTTCTAGTACAATTATCTTATTCTCAAAATTAATGCTTGATTGTTTATTAAGTGTTGTGTATGTATTTTCGAAATAATACTCATATAGTTCCTCTAATGATTTAATCTTATTTAGTGGAATTATAATTAAATGTCTATTTAAATAGTTCGCAATGCTCTTAATTATAGAAGTTTTTCCAGTTCCAGGGGGTCCTGATAAGGCTATACCAAGAGTCCATGGTGTACCATTTTTTTCGTATTCTGATCTATTTTTAGTAAAATAATTAATTTTGTCTAATAAATTTTGTTTATTATTAAAAAATAAATTATCGAATGTACGTTTAGATAAAAATTCGAATTCTTTCCATTCTGCTCTTTGTGAATTACTAGAATTTTTTGTAAATAACATGTATATAAATCTTTTATTTTTTCTGTAGTCGCTTAATTTATTCTCATACATGGTTGTGATATTATCTATAAATTTTTGTAACTCCTTAATACTTAGTTTCTTAGAAAAAAGCTCTATAGTTATAGTGTCTATATCTGCTGTAACTTTATTATCACGATCTTTAGATGTATCTCTATAAAAATCTACAGAGCATTGAATATCATTAGATAAATCAAACACATCAATTTGATTTACAACAAAAATGTTGGATTCTTTTAGAGAAGTATCGTCTGCGTCTTTATCATAAATATATTCATAGGTGGCATATTCCTTAATAGAGTGAATATTTTTAAAATCATTCTGCTGAATATAATCCCATACAGCTTTAAATCTTACGGAAAATAAATCTGTATATTGCGATCTAAAATCATTTTTGATGCGCTGACCTTCTATAAAAACTTTATTGTATTTATTAAATCTTATTTTTTTAAAATATTTAACTACATAATTAGCATTAGAGCTAACTAAAATAATAATAAATGTTAAAATTAACTGACTAGTATCTGGTCGACTATACAGTAAAAAAGGTAGTAAATTAGACATAGATTCCATGACAATATAATATTATACATACTTTTAAGTATTTGTATAATATAATTTGTCATAGTAATCAAAGTGGTATGATATATGCGGAACAGCATTGTGTGTACATGCTGGGTTTGTTACACAACGAACAGAAAAGTTGGAGATATTTGTACAAAAATACAAATAGACTTAAAAATAATGTTGATATTAGAATAATGAGTAGTGGTAGTGAATCAGAATTAGACTATGATTATTCTAAACCACATATGTCACGAACAGATATTGAGACTATTACGGGAATGAGACCCTTAAATTTAGAACACTACTATCAGGCTTTTGTACATAAGAGTATTCAAAAATATACTAAAAGTTCATCAACAGCAATGAATTATACTAAACAGTCGTATGAAAGATACGAATATTTAGGTGATTCAGTCTTAAGTTTAATAATTGCGAATTATTTATTTAAAAAATATGAAGGTAGAAATGAAGGATTTTTAACAAGAATAAGAACAAAACTTGTTAACGGCAAGACTCTAGCGAAATTTTCTAAACATTTAGATTTAGGTAAGCATATTTTACTAAGTTCTAATGTAGAAAAAATAGATGGTCGTAATAATGATCGAATATTAGAAGATATATTTGAGGCTTTAATTTGTGCTATATATTTAGATTTAGGATTTTCTAAAGCTGAAAAATTTGTTATAGATACTGTAGAAAAATATATAAATTTTGATGAATTAGAAGTAGATGATAATTTTAAAGATATTTTACTTAGATTTTGTCAAAGCAAAATGAATACAACACCATCATATGATATAATAGAATTAAGCGGTCCACCTCACAATAGACAATTTAAAGTTGCCTGCTTTATTCAGGGTATACAGTATAAATTTGGTAGTGGTAAATGTAAAAAAATAGCAGAACAGTTAGCAGCAAAGGAAACACTTAAACATTTTGGTTATACATTTTAAAAACGAGAAATCCAGGGTAATAAATAAAATCCAGAGTATGCGGCTATAAAATTAGTAACTAGTATTAAATATACATTTTCTGGGTGAATAACATCGGATGTACTTTCTATATAAGATAACACTAAATATAATACTAGAGATTCACCAATAGCTGTTAAAAAGTAAGTTAAATGTTGGTTCATTAATTAATATAAAGAATTTATTTATAATTAATTAATGAATACTGAAACAGACAAGTTTTATTATCGTCAACTTATTTATAAAAATTTTTTAGATATAGTCGAATCTTTAAATACAACACACTTAACTAAGAATATGATTAAAAAGCATAGAAAATATATTAATAGTTTTGATCTAAGAGGAAACGCTAAGTATAAGACATGCGATTTATTAAATAGTTATTATAATACAAATTTTAAAGATGATGCGTTAGTCGGGATGTATATTTTTGGTAATAAAAAATATTTACTATAAATAAATGAGTTTAATTGATAATGCTATAAATACTACAGCATCATTTGGAGCGTTACGTATGGATATTACTATGATAATTTCTATTATTATAGCTATTATATCGTTTGTAGTTCTTTTTTGGTTAATATTTTCATTTGAGACAAACTACGTTACAATAAAGGCTAATATAATTTCAGATCCAGAATGTAAAACAGATGATAAAAATATAACAACTGGTAACATAAATGTAAAATTTAGATACAATAATAGTGATTATACAGAAAAAGTTAACGTAAATCAAGAATGTTATAATTATACAAAAAATTCATCAGTAAAAGTTAAATTTGATCCTAATAATATTGGGTCAACAATATTTGTAGAGTCAAATGATTCAAAGTTTACATTAATTATTATTACTTCGATATTTTTAGTATTGTCACTTTTAACATTTTTTTATAACTATATTTTCAAAAATAATAAAGTAGCCCAAACAATATCAGGAACTCAAGGTGTTACACAAGGTATAAGGTCTTTATTTTAAGAAAATTGTACTTCTATACAATTTAAAATTAACGCAAATAGTAACCAGGTGTGAACAAAACATAAATATTTATTACTTTTTTCA
>JGI10211J34971_10002987_pt1 | contig 13621 bp, 18 predicted proteins | sample Etolagsediment_FD_34971 | JGI IMG/M metagenome (IMG submission 34971) | reverse complement strand
GGAATTCTTCGTCCTTGGGAGCACAATGTCTTTCGGCTCTTTGGGTACTTCTTTGCTCGGAAGCCGGACTGGATAGTTCACTTTGATGGTGACTATCTCATTTCTTCAGAGCAGGCGGCCAAGCTCAGGGCAGAGATTGAAAAGGCGGATGACAGTGTGGATTGTATGACCTACGAGTTGGTCTACTTGAATTACGATGCAACGGCATTGTTTGTAAATCCTGATTTTGGAAAGTGGTTTCCGCCAAAGAGTGGATACTCAGTCTTCTTTCCTTTCGTGGTGAATCCACAGAGGGGGAACTTCCTGTGTCCTTTTGAGGGACACGCTAATGATGGTCAATACGTGAACTTTGAGGGTGTTATCAATCTAAGTGACCGGTGGGGCTTGTCATACTTCACCAAGTATGGAATGCAGACGAGACACTTCAATGTGACTCAGACGGACATTCAGGTGGAGCATTTGAGTTGGAGTATGGCTTTGGAGTGTCTGAAGAAGAAGCTTCAACATGAGTTTTGGGTGAAAGAGAAGATAGGGATGAAAGAGGTGATGCAAGGAAATTACGGATACGGGGTGACCTATCCTCTTCTTCAGAGAGCAGCAGAGAAGTATGGAGTTGTCAGGAAAGAGTGGGAGGCTAGTGTCAGCGAGTAACAAGGCGGTAACTCAAGGGCCGACGTGCCGGTGCTGTGGAGGAGTCGCTGCTTAGGTAGATGTTGGGTCAAGGGACTGCCGCTTGGTGTTTGAAGTGTGACATCTTGTGGTCTTGGAAAGAGGGGTTTTGGAAGGTGTTTGCGGTTCAGACGATTTCAGGATTGCAGGGAGTCTTCATTGTCTGGGACTTAGAGGAACTGTGATGTATCGTGAGCCGGTAGGGGTTTCCATTCTAACCAATGCCAACCGACTTCCTTATCTCAAGGAGTGTGTGCGGTCTCTTTTGGAGAACTGCTACTACAGGCCATTGGTGATTGGGGTCTATGACAACGGCTCAACGGACGATACTTGGGCATGGCTCCAGAATCATCCAGAGGCTCATGGGGTGTCATGGAAGATAGCCAGGGTATTGGGAGACCAGGGTTGTGCCCATGGCCAGAATCGGGTCTGTGAGATGATGCAGGAGTTTGAGTATTGCTTGCATTTGGAGAATGACTTCATTCACATAACACCGGAGGAATCCGGTCATGATAAGCTTTGGCTGAATCGGGCTCTGGAATTGATGGAGACAAAGGAGTGCAATTTTCTTTACTTGCGTCGGATGAGGAACGAGCAAGAGATGATGATGCACTGGTGGAGTCAGTGGATGCCAAAGATAGACCGTCAGGTAGGAGAGTTCATGAGGTGTCCAGGATTCTGGTGGAGTCATAATCCTCATCTTAGACGGACAGAGGCCATCTATCGGGATGGTTGTCTTCCTTTGGATGTGACTCTTGATGGTCAGAAGGGAACAAAGGGATGGAGTCAGCCAGAGTTACAAGCTCCCAGACCGACGAAGACTTGGATTCATCAATGGGGTTTGTTTGTTCATGAGAGGTTACATGTAGAGTATCCGAAGATGGTGGGATGTGATGCTTTCGGCCCTTACGGAACGAGTAGTTGCAAGTATGGGTTTTGGAAGCCATCAGTGGATAGATGGTGTGATTTGTGTAACCGGAGTCTGAACTTTTCGGACATGCAAGAACATGATGCTCGGTTTCAGGGGGTGAGGTGATGATTTACGTCTTGAATGTGGACATTCACAATGACCAAACGAATGGAGGAACGAAGCAGCTTCATCGGTTGGTGGATGTCCTCAATAAGATTGGGAAGGAGGCCATCTTAGTCAACTGTCTTCAGAATTTCCGTATGACTTGGTTTGAGCATAGCACTCCTTCTCAGTGGATTGTGGAAACGGTTTTTGAGGAAGGGGATTTTTTGATAGTTCCAGAGATGATTCAGATATGGCCAGGTCTGGATTCAATTCATAAGCCGACAAAAGTGGCCTACAATCAAAACTACTGGCTCACTTTCAATCTGTTCTGTAATTGGGAAAACCAGATGCCAGTTCAGTATGAGAAGATTCGGCAGTTTTATTTCAATGATGTCCGGCATGTAATGGCTTGTTCGGACTATATTCAGAGCTTTCTTGAGTTCATGTTTCCTCATCTGGATGTGCATCGGGTTCGGTATTCTTTTGATAGAGGGCCGTTCCATTATGCTTCGTCCAGAGAAAGGAAAATTTGCTACATGCCAAGGAGGAGAGCTAAGGAGGCTGAAAGGCTTTTGGAGATACTGAAGACGAGAGGAGCATTGAATGGATGGGAGGTCATCCCAATAGAGGGAATGAATGAGAAACAGGCATCAGAGGTAATGAGGGAGTCTTCCATCTTTTTGTCTTTTAGTCATAGAGATGGATTTGGAATGCCGCCAGTAGAGGCAATGGCTTGTGGGTGTATTGTGGTGGGTTTTGCAGGAGTGGGAGGGGAAGAGTTTTTTGGTCATGATTGGGCAGTTCAAGCCAAAGAAGATGACCTGTTGGACTTTGGAAGGAAGCTGCTTCCGTTTTTGAAAATGGAACGTGAGACTCTTTTGAGGCTCGGGAGAAGAGCGGCGGATTATGCTGTGGGGAGTTACAGTTCTGCCAGAGAAGAGGAAAGCATTCGGAAAGCGTTTGAAAGGATGGGAGCATGAAGGTTCAAGTTTTCATTGCTGTTCATTGTCCTCCAAAGGTTCTCAAGCTGACTCTTGGAAGTTGGCTTGACCTTTATGATGGGAGCTATGAGGTGGAGGTACATCTCGGTCTTCATTCCAACTACGGAGACTATCATCAGGGATTGGAAGACATCCAGGCGTTGGAAGGGCCTGTGAGTTTGCGTTTCATTGATGAGATTGATTGGTACTCTGTGGGGCTGACTCGTTATTCAGAGATGCACGCTCGGAACTTGTTGAACATGATGAGGTCGGTCAAAGACAAAGACTTCTCTCATGCTTTCTTGTTTGACCATGATTTGGTTTTTCAGACGGACTTTGTTCGTTGGGTATTGGACAATCATCAGGATGCGGACATGGTTGGGTCTTTGCTTGATGATGCTGACTGTATGAGACAGTTTAAGAGTGACGATGGGCCGACATACACATTCTTTCCGAAGGTCTCTGTTTGGAATTTGGGAATTAGCCGGAGGTGTTTTGATGGGGTTATGAATTTTCCAGATGCCATTTTGCCGGTGCAGATTGGTGAGGAAGTGTATGACACGTTTTCCAGAGGGCTGGAGTGGGCTCGGTATGACTGGGGTTTTGATGTGAGGCTCTTGCCGACAAAAGTGATGGAGGAGATGATTCTCCATCACTGGTCAGCATCGTTTAACTTTGGAGGACGATTTGATAAAGACTATTCTGGCAAGATTCAGAAGATAGAGGACGAATACGATTCTCGGTATCCTGAAGGAATCGGTCACTTACTTGAAAAGATTGGCTAAAAACAAGGGTGTCAGGAGTATAATCCTTTAAGGAGAATTTATGTCAAAGTTTTTCACGAATAAGAAACTCCTACATTGGAGTAGTCTGGCAGATTTTCTGTCCGGGAAGAGTGTGGTCCCAATTACTTGGGAGTTAGATTTGACTCTTAAGTGCAATCAGAAGTGTACGGATTGCGTAGCTGGAGCGAAGGGCGGCACGTCAATGTCTGCAATGCAAGCTTTGAGTTTGGCCAAGCAAGTCCGGGATGTTGGCGGTAAAGGGCTCATCTTGACAGGTGGCGGGGACCCCTCTCTTAATCCGAAGGGAATTGAGGCAGTGGCCGGTATCATGCCGATGTTGCTCTTTACGAACGGACAAGACCTTGATGAGACCATGATGCGAAGAATACTTCCCAAGTTTGAGGGTGTTCGTATCAGTTTGGATGCTTACGATGAGAAGAGTGCTGAGAAGTGGAGGGGTATTAAGCCTGAAGCCTGGCACAAGATGGTTGAGAATACGGCTATGTTGGTGAGGCTTCGGAATGAGTTGGGTTGTTCTACAGTGATTGGAACAGGGTATCTGACGAATGCAGAGAGGAATGTTGGAATAACGGAGTTTGCCAGAATTTCAACGGAGTGTGGGGTGAACTATGCTCAGTGTCGGCCCATGCACATGCCTCCTGAGAAATTTGGACAGGATATAGTCTGGGGAATTGAGAAGTTTGTTCGTATCTTCAAGAAGGCCAAAGAGCAGTATCCGGTGCTTACTCAGTCTGAACAGAAGTACAGTTTGATGATTGCCGGAGATGCAGAGCGGACATACAAGACCTGTCACATGGGGCATTTTGCTTCAACAATAGGGGCTGATGGAAAGCTCTATTTTTGTTGTCACACTCGGTATGTGCCAGAGTTCTGCGTGGGAGACCTGAATGAACAGAGTCTTCAAGAAATTCTTCAATCGGGAAGGATTCAAGAGATTCAGGATACAATGAGTTTTGAGATGTGTCCTGAGTTGTGTCGTGGAGATGCCGTTAATCGGGTGCTGGATGAGATTATTGGGGACCCTGTTAATCACAAGGAGTTTTTATGAGAATTAAGGTAGCGGTATTGAATCATAATCAGCCGGAGAGAGTGGAGGAAATCGCTGAGTTTCTCCGGTCAGCCTTTGAAGAGGTGGAAATCATTGACAGCGGTTCTGACCCAGACAAGATTCCCGCAGGAGTGACGATAGCGTTGCCAAACGTGTACTGGACCGGAGCTTGGAATGAGTTGATGGAGAGATTCTCGGACTGGGATGTTCTCTGGCTCTTGCCTGACGATATGAAGTTCGTTCATTCAGCACAAGACTATCGGCGGGCCATTGAGACAGCGATGCCTTTCGGTTGCTGGAGTCCATGCGTGGAAGGTCGGGCTCATCCGTTCATGTTGGCAGAAAACTTTACGGACCAGCTTCCTCTTGAGGTTATTAACTCAGAGGGAATGGCTTTGGCTATATCTGGTCAGTTGGCAAGAGAGGTCAAGAAGCTGGTAGAAGGGAGTGCGGGATATGGTCAGGATTTCTGGTTGTGTTTTCGGTCACGGAAGATGGGCCTTCGGAACATTATTGATGGTCGGGTGAGGGTCTTTCATCCAGAAGAGATTCGGTACGATGACCAAGAATGGTTGAGGCAGATGAATGATGTCTTTGGCAGGCTGTATGGGTCAAATTTCAGGGAAGAGATATTTGAGTACCGGGAGGATTTCCAAGGTAATACCTTGGGAGTAGCTTCAGTGAGTGAGAAAGTAGAGGTTGCGGAAGCACCACCTTCTGAAAAGCCTCTTGTTACTTCTCCTGAATCGGAACATCGGGACGAGGGTCAGTTGACCCTTGTTACGGTAGACAATGGTTGGGGGATTCCGGAGTTTGAGAGAGTCGCTAGAAAGTTTCCAGGTCTCAGAAAACTCGTATTGAGAAAAGGAATCTCATTTCGAGAGATTCCGGGCATGACCGTTCTAGAGGGAGAAAATGGACTCCAGCAGATTTTGAGGGAAGGGGATATTGCCTTGTTCACAAAGGTAGGAGAAGCCAATAATGCAGAGTATCGCTCTGTTTTGGAGGCAGGCATTCCTACGATTGTAGGTGTTGAATTTACTCAGGGTCTGATAAAGCACGAGAAGACGGGCTTTGAGTATGGTCATGAATCTTGGGCAGAGGGATGGGTTCGGCAGTTGATAAACAACCCAAGTCTTCGGATGAAGATACGTCAGAATCGGTTAGGGGATACTCAAGAAAGTCAGGCGATTTCTTTAGTGTCGAAATCAAAGGAAGCACCGGAAACGGGAGTGGTGGTAAGTGTTATTACTCCGACCTGGCAAAGAGACGCCAAGGTGGTTTCTCGGTGCATTGACTGTCTCCGTCTTCAAACAATGGGACAGTGGGAACAGTTGCTCTGTTCTAATGGTCCGCATGAGGCTCATATCTCTCAGTTGGTGGATAGGACTGGAGATGGGAGGGTCGTTTATACCCATGCTCCAGATGCCAAGGATGGAGATTTTGGGAATGTAGCCAGAAAGAAGATGTTGGAACAAGCCAAGGGCCGATATGTCATGTTCTGTGATGATGACAATCTCATTCTTCCTCACTACATGGAAAGAATGATTGCGGCATTGGAAGAGTCAGATGCTGACTTTGCAGTTTGTCGGATTGTTCATTTTGGGCCTTTGAATGAAGCAGTGGTAGGCCCTCCTCCGAAGGTTTTGGAAGGAAATCCGGTTCAGCTTTATCACGTTGACCCACTTCAAATCATGGCTAAGAGAGAGGTTATGCAGACCATTGGTTGGGATACCAAAGAAGGCTATCTCTCGGATGGAGTTTCTCTGCAACAGCTTGGAGAGCAGTTCAAGCCGGTTCATATTGAGGATGTCTTGGGGATTCACGTTTGAATGAGAGGGCAGCAGAGTACGGTTTTGTTTTGGATGTCTTGAATCGTATAGCCCCAGATTCGGTTTTTAGATGTAGGGACTGGGGCGACCGCTCTGACTGCTATTTTCAAGTCTTTGGATATCAAGAGAGTCGTTGGGACGGATGCAAGTTCCAAACTGAAGAGCGTTCATGACGACATCATTTGTGATGACATCACTGATACCAGACTGACGGGAAAATTTGAGGTCATCACTTGTATCAGCGTCCTTGAACATATTCTTGATTTTGACAAAGCAATCATCGGGATGGTCGGACTGCTGAAAGACAAAGGGCATCTGATTCTGACGTTTCCCTACAACGAGAGAGTTTTCCTTGATAATTGTTACTTGGTAGGGCTTCCAGAGGGCTCTCGTCCGAATCTTTGCAGGGTGTTTTCAAGGGACAATCTTGATTACTGGTGTTTTCGTTTTGGGATGAGAATAGTGGAGCAGACTTACTGGAAAGTATTTGAAGGGAAGTTCTGGAAACAAGGAAAGAAGATGGTTCCACGTTTGTCTGGAAGGGACGATAAGCACCATCTTACCTGTGCTTGGCTTTGTAAAGGGTAGTTTTATTCAGCCCGTTTTTTGGGCTTTCTGCACGGAGGTTTTCTTATGGCGAAGTCTACGGTAGAACCTATTGATGTGCTCTTCTCGTTCGACACCACTTAGGAAAGTCCGTTTCTTTCCAAATAAGCCTGATGGTGGGCTTCTCTGTGACAGTTAGCACATAGAAGTTGGCACTTGTTGAGTTCAAATTTGACGGTATCGGTGAGGGAACATCGTGAATATCTTGAGACTTGGAATTCTTTTTGGGAAGGGTCTGGGTGGTGAAAGTCCAAGGCGTCAATGCAGCGGTCGTATCCGCAAATTTGGCATTTTCCTCCAAGATAGTTAACGCATTCCGTTTTGAATCTTTGTCTTGAGTTGCGGGTTTTCTTGGCTTGACAGGCGGAGCAGTAGGATGTCTTGTAGCCATCTTTCCGGTTGTTGTAGAACTGGTCTATGGGAAGGATTTTACTGCAAAGACGGCATATCTTGTGTTCTCCTTGCTTCTCGGAAGTGGTCATGAGTTTCCGTTGAAGGTGTGAGTAAAACGGGGAACACTCAAGACACCTTTTACGGCTTCTTAGGTCTTTCCAGATATTGTTGATTTTCACTCGTAACGAAAAGTCTTTTCCACATTGGGTGCAAGTTCTTGTTGGGTTTTTCATGAGGTCTCCTTTGATACGGGTAAAGTATCAAAGATAATACAAAGGGAGTGATTTATGTCAAGTCAAGTAGAACCTATTGATGTGCTCTTCTCGTTCGACACAACTGGAAGTATGTATCCGTGTCTCACACAGGTACGCCGGGAAGTGGCAAAGCTTATCCAGAAACTCTTCAAGGACATTCCTGGACTTCGGGTTGGAGTCAAGGCTCAAGGAGACTATGAGGACGAAGGTGAGACTTATGTGACTTTGACCTTGGACCTCACAGATGATGTTGCCCAAATCTGCGACTTCGTTCGGAACGTAGGGCCGACTTGTGGTTACGATTCCCCGGAGTGTTATGAGAGAGTGCTCAATGAAGCTCGGTCAGCTTCTTGGAGGTCAGGTAAGTCCAAAATCTTGGTCATTATTGGGGATGATGTTCCTCATCCGGCTTCTTACTCGCTGAACACCAAGAATCTGGATTGGAGAAACGAACTGGACCTTCTTCAGGAAGCTGGAGTGCATGTTTATGCCGTTCAGGCTCTTGGTCGGAGACATGCTACTCCGTTCTGGCAGGAAGTGGCAGAGAAGACGGGAGGCTTTCATCTTGAACTTAATCAGTTCTCACATGTCCGGGACCTCATCCTGGCTGTTTGTTACAAGCAGCAGGGCAATACTCAACTGGAAGAGTTTGAGAAGGAGGTCAAGAAGGCGGGAAGGATGAGCCGTGGAGTGGACTCCATTATTGGAACCATGCTTGGTCGGACGGCCAGTGTTACCTTCACTTCATCAGTGGGAGACCTGGGAGCAGTGCCGGGTGGTCGCTTTCAAGTTATTGAGGTCAAAGAAGAGGACTGTGATGCCGAACAGAAGGGCAAGCCTGCTGTGGGTATCAAGAAGTTCGTTCTTGACCAGGGTCTTGGTTTCAAGCAGGGAAGAGGTTTCTACGAGTTCACCAAATCTGCCAAGATTCAGGATTACAAGGAAGTCATTTTGATGGACAGGAAGACGGGAGACCTTTTTACCGGAGACAAGGCCAGACAGTTGGCCGGAATTCCGGTTGGGGTGACGGCTTCGGTCAGACCAACGACTCTGGCTGATTATGTCGTGTTTGTTCAGAGTACGAGTGTGAACAGAAAGCTGTTGGCAGATACTAAGTTTCTCTATGAAGTGGAAGACTGGGATGAAGAAGTTTAAGTATCGGCCTGATTGGGTAACGCCGGGTACACGATTGGGGTTTACGGTAGCGGGGCAAGACTTCTCTACCGTGGCTCCAATTCCCAAGCAGTTGGTTTCAGTTTGTGACAGAATTGCGGATATGAGCCGAGACTGTTGGGTTAAGCATCGGCATCAAAGCCCTCTGGGGCCTCTGAGTCCCTCTGATAGGGCTTCCTTTACTCAGGCGACTCATAAGACTGTTGTGGACATCTCAGGCTGTCCGCAGGGCTGGATGGCTCTCCTGGAGGATGATGAAATTCCTTTGTTCAGATTTCTTGAGATGAAAAGATGCCTCACTGGTTAGCCTTGACAATTAGCGTGGTGACGTTGTTGATTTGCATTCACTTTTTGAGAACTCTTCCAAGGAAGCGAGATGATGGATAAGGACAAACTTCCGAGTGGCAATCTGACTCCCCGGAGCAACAGTGATACTTTCTGCCGACGATATTCTGGAGGCTTTGGGCAGCCAGATGGGTTTGGGTCGGTGTTGGATGTCAGGGTGAACAAGGCTGGTGATTTGTGTTTCACCTTGTATTACAAGACGGGCTTTCCGAGTAGTCCAAATATGTGGTCAGTGACTTTGACCAACGAACAGAGAAAGAACTTGGGAGCAGGGATTTCCAATCCAGAGTTGGACCCTACTCTTTGGGAAGACTTTGCTCCTATAGCATAATTGGCAATGCCGTGGTTTCTTGACAAGCAGTTACCATTGGGCTATAGTTCTGGTATGGACAAGAAACTGCTTGAGGAGTTGTTCGAGAAAGGTCTTTCGATTCATCAGGTAGCGGCTACGTGTGGGAAATCTCGCACGACTGTGCGTTACTAGATGGAGAAGTTTGGGATTTCTTCATCTCACAAAAGGGGCAATAAATGGACAGAAGAACAGTTGGTGGAAATGGTGAGGTCTTCTACAAATTATGCCCAAGTCCTTAGAGGTTTGGGACTAGATGCTAGAGGGTCGAACTATCGGACTATCAAAAGGTATATCCGGAAGTTTGGCCTTGACGTGAGTCATTTTTGCCAGGATGGTGGAGTATCTTTTGGGAGGGGAAGACCTCTTAGTGATTATTTGGTTAAGGGTGGTCCAAGAATAAGCACTAGTGCATTGAAGAGGAGATTGCTTCGGGAATCTCTTGTTGTGGAGATTTGTGAGGTTTGTGGACTTGAACCGGAATGGAATGGAAAGAGATTGGTTTTGAGACTTGACCATATCAACGGTGATTCAGAGGACGATAGGATAGAGAATCTTCGATTGGTGTGTCCTAATTGTGATAGTCAATTGCCGACCTTTTGTGGTCGGAATAAGAAAAGCCCTCATGGTGAAATTGGTATCGCATCGGACTTGCTAATCTGAACCTTCTGTGCCACAATGGATGTAGGAGGGTTCAAGTTATGAGTGAGAGCTTTGAGGAAGTAATAGCGAGGTCGAGTAGCCTAGCTGATGCCCTGGCTAAACTGGGTAGGGCGAGGGTTGGCTCAAACTACAAGTGGGTAAGGGAAAAGATACAAGACCTGGGTATTGATACTTCTCATTTCACACGGGAGAACAGAGGAAGGCGAGAGATTAAGGATATCTTGGTCAAAGGAAGCTCGTACCAGACCGGTAAACTGAAGGTGAGACTTTTGGAAAAGGGAGTGTTGGACGAGACATGTGAGGAGTGCGGTATTGGTCCGGAGTGGAATGGCAAGCCCTTGGTGTTGAGGCTTGACCATATAAATGGAGTGAGAGACGACCACAGACTGAAGAATCTGAGGTTGCTTTGTCCCAACTGTGACTCTCAGTCTTCAACGTTTTGCGGTAGGAATAAGTCTCCTGCCAAGCAGAAAGTGTCTTTATGTCCTAGTTGCGGAAGTGAGAAAAGTGCAAGAAGCAACCTGTGCAGAACGTGTTTTTTTCAGAGTAGCCAGAAGGGTAGCTGGCCGTCATGGGAACGCTTGAAGGAGATGCTAAGGGAGGGGTCGGTTTTGTCAGTTGCTAGAGAGATAGGGGTGTCTGACAATGCGGTAAGAAAGCACTGTAGAGTGAGAGGGTACGAGTTGACAAGGAGCGGACTGAGAAGGTTGTGATTGCTCTTGTCGCTTAATTGGCAAAGCGAGATACTCTAAATATCTTTCTCCGGGTTCGAGTCCCGGCAAGAGCATAAATCCGATATTCCGGGTTCGAGTCCCGGTGAGGGCATCAGTTAAACCATGAGAATTCGGGTTCAAATCCCGGTAGGGGCATCAGAACTTGGGGTTGGGTTTTGAAAAGGGAAATATCATGAAAGGTTTCTTTTGGTTTCTAAACAGAATGCTTTGTTTACTGGGCTATCACCGAAAGGGTGTATGGCAGGAGGATGGTATTCGTTGTGAGACCTGTGGATATTTCAGAAGCAAGGCGGAACACATGGCTAACTTACATGCGGGAGTCTTTTGATGTTCAAGAAGATGGTAGTCGGGTTTCTGTTTGACAGGAATCGGAGATGTGTCCTTCTCATCAAGAAGAATCGTCCAGATTGGCAAAAGGGATACTTGAATGGAGTGGGTGGTCATGTTGAGCCGGGCGAAGATATGTTTGAGGCCATGAAGAGAGAATTCCTGGAAGAGGTCGGAGTAGAGACGGATGGCTGGAAGCATACGGTCAGATGGTTAGGAAAAGATTGGCTGGTGGACTTTTTCTATCTGATAGACGGGGAAGCCTTTGAGAGAGCAACGACGATGACTGATGAGGAGATTGTGAGAGTAGGAATAGAAAAGTGGAATGGTTCGTGGTTGTTGCCCAATTTGAGGTGGATGATACCGTTTCAGCTTGAAGACGAGATTCAGTTTCCGGTGACACTTCAGGGTCTCTAAGGCTCTGGCAATACGAGGAGAATAGAATGGTAAGGAAAGCAGTTAAAGAAAAGGCAGTTTTTCGGAAATTGCCAATTGGTGATTTTGGGGATAGTTGGTTGAGGGTTCGGACAACTAACTGGTCATCCAGTGTTGGCATTCAGATTCTCGCTCGTGCCGTGAACATGGACGACTTTAACGGAAGAATGGGGAAGACGTTTCGTGCGGACAATGGGGTTGTTCTTGCCAAGGATGACGACTTTCATTGGGACCATACCAATCAGATTCTTGGTATTCCGGATGAATTGAAATTTCCGACGAAAAAGATTCGGGTTGGCAGAGAGTCAGCGAAAAAGATTGTGGTTGCGGTCAATGCCTACAATACCTATCGGACGACTCTGAATAAGACTCCGAGTACTGCTACGGGACTTTTGGATGAGGTTTTGGCTACTGAGGCCGGAGACCAGGAAGCCCTTCATTTAACTCTGAGAGTGCTGTACAAGGAGATTGGTGCGGTTCAGGAGCACATTCGGGGGAAGATTGGAGAGATGAAAAAGACCATGGCAGAGATTACCGAGTTGGAAGCTCAAGAGCATGGCTACAAGGCTTTTAGAGATAGAATCCTGAGTCAGGTCAATCAGGATTTGGGAGACATTGACATTCCAGAAGAGGTGGCAAAGTAGTTTTCCTTGAAAAAATGGTGGCTTCGGCGTATAATAGGGTATCTTAAGGTTGGCGATTTAGCTTGTGCAAGGCAAGTTAACTTTTTGAAAGGAGAAAGTCATGCGGTATTAGATTGAGTTCTGGTAGGTAGCACGGGGACCTCCCCGGTAAGTGTTCAAACGGGATGCTCTAACCTTTACGAATGCAAAGCTTGAAACACAGCTTTCCATTTTTAGACGAGGGCAATCGTCTTTGGGACTTAGGTTTCTAGAAGCTTCTGAATTTATTCAGGAGAATTGTCACGAACACTTGCTTAGGAGAAGAACCAATGTGTGACCGAGAACTTTTCAGAGCCCTTTGTGCGTATCTCAAGGGGTCAATCGTTGGGTACGCCGTGAAGAACGGTATGAAGCATGAATCCAAGAGGACTCCTTCAGAGGAGTTCCAGGCAGGTTACGATAGCCTGTCATCGTGGGCTTCTGTGGATGTGACCATTCATCACATTTACTACAATTGGCTGCGACATGGCAGGCCGCATACAGGCTCCGCAGAGTCTGATGCGGCCTTTTTGGCTGATAATGGGTACGCAGTCAAGGGATTTATCAAGGCAATCCGTGAACATTTCGGAGAAGCTGGAATTGACCAGCTTGGAGAAGCAGCCTGAATGATGGACTCCCACACAATCTGTCAACAGAGGTGTAAGGGAGTTGATAGTCATGACGGAGAGTGTTGCTGCGTTGAGGAGCGGGACTGGGTTCTCGGTCCCGTTCCCGACGCAGACGATTTCCTTGAGAGATTGCGGTTAAGGTTTGGCAGGCTATTTCTGACCAATGAGATTTTCTATGAGTTTGAGGAGGGCTCTAAGCTTTTCCCAGACCGGGGTCATTGGCAGAAAGAAGAATCATATCCCGCCATCCGAGTCAATCTCCATCATTCACGAAAAGTTTGCATGTTCTACAGTTCGGCTCGGAAGAGTTGTTCGGTATATGACATCAGACCAGGGATTTGCAAACAATATCAGTGTGATTTTCTAAAGGAGAAATTTGATGAAGATGTACATTCTTGTGAACAAGGCTTTGAGTAAGAGTCAGCGGATTCCCCAGGCATGTCATGCTGTGGCGGAGTTCATGTCTGGTTTTGGTTAGGACGAAGACGTTCAAGACTGGGTGAAGAATCATCGGACGATGGTCTGTCTTCAGGCGTCGGAAGATGAGATGATTTCGGTCATGGATAAATTCAGAGTCCAGGACGAAAGATACCGGGCGTTTGTAGATGAAGATTTGGGAGATTTTTTCACTGCGGTGGCCTTTAGGCCATTAACAAGGGAGTTTGGAGAAAAATGGTTTTCCTGTTTTCGTCTTGCTTAAG
>JGI10211J34971_10002986_pt1 | contig 13627 bp, 18 predicted proteins | sample Etolagsediment_FD_34971 | JGI IMG/M metagenome (IMG submission 34971) | reverse complement strand
GTATCCAATTGGTATGCTAATGGCAAGTATTTTAAAGTTTTTTTTGGAATAAAAGGCTCTTTCTTTAATGGCATATTTGCTTGTTGTGGTGTTTTATTTGATTTTTTTAAATTACAATGAATACAAGCTGTAACTATATTTGTCCAACAAGTTGGGCTACAGCTTTCTTTCCAAATTGATTTTGGTATTACATGGTCATATGTTAATTTATTTATAGAAAACTTTTTATTGCAATATTGACACGTAAAATTATCTCTAATAAAAACATTTTTACGTGAAAAATTAACATCCTTATTGAGAATCTTAAAATACTTTTTAGTTTTAATAATAGATGGGATACTTATAGGTCCATTACAACCAATAACTGTATCTGTATTATGATATTCTATAATGTCTATGTTTTCAAAATAATCGTGACTATATCTAAAAAACCATATCATGGCTTTTTTCCAATCTATGATTTTTATTGGAGTATAGTCAGCATTTAATACTAGACAATTTTTATGTGTCATTGTAATTTGTAAACGATATCCGCAATGATTGGATTTCTAATGATATCTGTAGTTTCTAGAGCAGAAAAACCTATATTTTTGGTATCTTGTAATTTATTTATTATTGTTTGAAAACCACCCTTTTTTCTATCTTCTAAATCTGACTGTTCAGTATCTCCAGTAAGAATCATTTTACTATCCATTCCAATTCTTGTCAATAGCATTTTTAGTTGATCGTAAGAAGCATTTTGACATTCATCTGCTACTATGAAAGCATTATGAAAACTTCTACCTCTCATAAGGCCAAGTGGAACTATCTCTATTTGATGTGTATTTTGTAATTTTCCACGATGTCTATCAGATAGAAAATAATTAATCTCATCAAACAATGGCAACAAATAAGGATGCAATTTTTCTTCAGCTGTTCCAGGTAAAAACCCTAGTTTTTCTCCAGCTTCTACAATAGGTCTTGTAATTATTACCTTTTTAATTTTGTGATCAAGCAAATATTCTAATGCCATACCAACTGCGATATGTGTTTTACCAGACCCAGCAATACCTTGACAGAAAGTAATAGTATTTTCAGCTACTGTTCTAATATACTCTTTCTGATTAATTGTTCTAGGCTTTAGTCTATTTTTAAAACCTACTATAATTTCTTCAGGTTTTTCAAATCTGTCTTTTTTATTGTCTAGAACACTAAAATTTTTATTGGTATTATTGCGATTTTTTCTTTTTCTCAAGGTAACCACCTTTCAGGACAGAATAGGTTTAAATTAAACATGCTCCACCAGCACAACTAATCTCTTCTATTCCAGCGGTATTGTCCTCGGTTTCATGTAGTTGTGTATAATCAACCTTGGTAAAACTATTATATAGGTCAGTATAAATTTTCCAATTATATACATCTTTCATACAATAAGTTAAACGCCTAATATCGTCGTTAAAATACTTTTTAGCAAACCTCCTCATTTTAGTGGCAAACATTTTTTTATCTTCACCGTCTTTGTCTGTTTCTTGATTTAATGTCATGTAGTCACACGATGCCCACAGGTTATTGTTGAAGGCGTTCAAGCCCAATTCAATTAAGCCAGAACACCACAACGCAGCATCTCCATATTCTTTAACAATCTCTCTGCTTGTATAAACAGTAGTAAATGGCGCCTGGGGATAGTCTTTGTCTCCGCTTTGAGGAATAAGACTGATACCTGCAAAATATTTGCGATTGTCATAAATATATTTGGTTACATCTTCCCATTCTTCTGTCTTAACCGTAACAGTATTGCTAACGTTGTGACAAAGATAATCTTGAGTACATAAAGATCTATTTTTACCTGACTGTACCCAATTTTTTTGAGTATCTTTAACAACTGCAAGCATCTCTACGGCAGGAAGCTGATTTTTTAATTTAGAACCATCTGGAACTTCTATTGGGAATTTAATAACTTCATCAGTATTATTAGCAGACCAAGCAGATTTCTCACATGCATGAGGGTTATAGCTTTTAAAATATTGATAAGGAGGCTCTAGCACGTTGGCTTGTACATGCCTAATATATCTTTTTGCATGATGTGGATGTATACCTGAACTAGTGCCAAGCATAGAGCTAGATGTTCCCTCTGGCTTTAAACAAGTAACTCTTGCTGCCTGATTTATTTCTATCTTTTTAGACATTTCTTTGTTTGTTTCTACAGCAATTTTGGCACCAGCTTTTAATACCTTTTCTGTTAGTATTAAATCGTGCTTTTCCATTATTCCTGTCATTGAAACTCCAAGGAGAGCCTCTCTCTCGAAAATTTCTTCACTGTTTTTACCCAAATATTCTAATCCTGTAAATCCAGCCTGTAAAGTACCTATCAACGCAGCTGCTTTGCATCTTTCATAAAAATCATCTTCATCTGCAATAGAAGAACAATTAATAGTGCTAAGATTGCATCCTTGCCATCCTGATTCTCCTGTTTTTTCATTAACAGGCCACAGCGAGATTTCAACGCAAGGGTTGAAAACCATTTCTGTTGAATCGCCCCAAATAAATCCTGGTTCTCCAAATTCTTTAACGCTCTCCATGAGATTTTTAAAATCTTCATACGAAGTACCATCTTTTAATAATAATGCCGAATTATTGCTTCTGGCTCTCTGTGGATTATCTATATACCAATTGCCGGTTTTAGCCTTTGCCATTTCTTCATCGTCTGCGCTGAACAAAGCCAAAGACGCACTTCTGCGCACGCCGCCCGATAACACAGCATCGCTACTGTGCATAACAATATCATAAGCATCAATGGGTCTGAGTTTTTTTTGTTCATTTGCTACACACCTGTCTAATAGTTCTCTAATTTTTTCTAGTCCATTTTGTAATGGTTCAAAGCCTGGGGCTTTTCCAACACCAGACGTTAATGGAGAACCCTTTGGTCGTATTTGAGAATAATCAAAAACTATATATTGATCTTTATACTCTTTAAATTTTGGTTCACTTGGCTTATTAAAATAAGAACTTAGCAACACACCAAGAGAATCAGCCCAACCCTCTATACTATCTTCTATTACATATTTTACGCCCTTGTCTTTGTCTTTGGGCGTTTGAGAAAGTGTTGGTAGTTTTGATACATGGTGTTTTTGAACACTAAAGCCGGTACCGCTGCCGCACAATAATAGCCAAAAACATTCTTGAAAAAACCTTAAACGATCACAATAACTTGCTGTACAATTATATAGCTTTGAATTACGCTTTAGAATAGGATCGCCACCAAATTGCAAACACCTTTGACTACCCAGAATTTTCTTCTTNAACATCAAATCATATGCCCAATTTATTTCTTCGGCAATATTTTTGTCGGCATATTTGGTATGCATCATATTTCTCACTCTGTCTACGGCCTCTTTCCAAGTTTCTCTGCGACTTTCACTTTCAATCCAACGAGCATACTTACTAACAAATGTATAATTTTGAAGTTCATTTAGTGCCGACATATTTACTCCTTAGAAATAATTGACTTAGCCCTTATTTAAGAATGATTTGGTCATATGATATGATAAATCGTTAGTTAGAGGAAGCAAGGGCCTAATAAAAATATGGGTTATGCTAATAACATACACCGTTAAACAAAGATGCTAAAACGTTTTTTAAAAATCTATTTTTCTGATCCAATCGAAGTCTGGTGTAGTGTACACGATTTGTATTTTAGTTTGTTTGACAAAAATATCGAACCTTTCTTTTTCTTTATCGTCAAATAATTTTGTTCCATGACTATCTGCCATTACTACCCTGGTGATTCCTTCTTGCCATAAAGCCATGATGCAATCATTACAACTTTGACCAGTTACATAAGCGATACCATTATCTGGTCGTATTACGCAATTGCTTAGAGCATTTCTTTCTGCGTGAATCATCCATGAGTATTTTTCTGGACGAGAAGTAGGCAGAAATGAATCATTCATACCTTTAGGAAAACCATTATAACCAACACTTAAAATTCTGTGTTGTTGATCTGTAATTACGCAGCCGTGTTGAGTGTGTATATCGTGACTTCGTTGTGAAACAACTTTAGCAAGTCCGAGAAAATAGTCTGTCCAGTTTGGTCTCATATAAGTATTGTAACCGACAGTAAATAGATAGTCAAGAGCGTCTTTTGGCCACAATAGACTTGTATAGTCTTTTTTCGGGTTTGTCTAATAAAACATTTTGAATAGGCCATACTTCAATAATATTTTCAATTTTCCATCCGATACTACTTATCATCCTATCTATTGTATCTATGCTTAAACTCCACCAAGTTCTTTGGAAATTATTAAATGAGGGCATAAAAGTAGAGCCATTTTTATCAGGAAAAGGATTGATTAGTACAGCAAATTCTTTAACTCTATATAGCATATTCATTAATACTAATATCGGATCTCTAACATGAGATAACATGGTACCAAAGACCGCCCCATCGAAACTTTCTAAACATTCTGGTAAATTATCATATATATTGGCGCGATATATTTTGCATTTAGATTTAAATTTTTCGTATGCATAATAATAGGAGTTATACATTTTAGTGTGACAATTCAGATGTTTTGCTGGAATATATCCTGGATATTTTAATACATCCCAATAAGAACCATCAGGCATGTCAAAAGAAACTACATCAGCACCCAATTTCTCCATCTCAAACGATAGGTAACCAGAGGCTGCTCCCACATCTATAACCCGCTTACCTTCATAATTAATATTGCCTAAATATTCTTTTATACAATATCGAAGATCCCAATTTCCGTTTACCATAGTCCCATCCGGAAAATCAAAAGAGTGATAAAATTCGCAATCTTCTAATTTAATATTAGTTTTTGGTTGTGTGTACATTAGTATTCGTATCTCCATTTATCAATAACATATTTTTCTTTATCTGCTACTATATCTATTAGTTCTTGGTTATAAAAATCTTTATAGATATAGTCTTTGTTCTTGTTTAGTTGTAATAATTCTATATTTTGAATATTTAAACTATTGCAAAATGTTTTGAAGTCATTTTGTAAGTTTTCAAATTTCTGAATATTATTTACTATACATTGACCATTTTCTAAAAAATAATGAGATTGATTAGCAATGGAATTTATATAGTGTTTTAAAATTTTTTTATCACAATTATCATAATGTTCTTGAACACTTAAAATACTTTTTAATGCTTTTTTATCTAGTTCATTTATTATTGTAGGGTTTTCTGTGCAATACTTTATGTGTTTATGTGTCCACATAAAATATGAAACATATCTCTGCCAAGGATTTCTTATTCTTACATAGGAAACATATTTGTTCCAATCAAAACCAGAAGCTAATAATTTATGCTTAACACTACTAGCAGAATCATGAACATAATACTCTTTATCCATTGATCCATTACCAGATATATCTATATGAATATTAGATCTAAACAAAGTGTTTAAAATGGATAAAGTTCCCGTTTTAGGTATATTAATAATAATGAATTGATGTTTGTGTGAAATAATCATATTATAGTAATTTTCATTTTAGTCATAATGATAAGTCTCTATACGATAAGCCTTTAAAGGAACGTTGAAAATTTTGCTTGGCCATATTGTGAATCCAGACCCCCAACTGTAAATACTGTAACTAATATTAATTTTACTGTTAATTAAACATTCTAGATCTAACGCTAAACAATATGCTTGATTATCAGAAAAACTATGAGAATATGCTTTCGTATATTTTAATAATCCAGGCTTACAAGATGAATGAACACTATCAAAATGTGTTATTATGATTTTTGAATTATTTTTTTGAGAAACATACTTTTTAAACTTGTTGCAGTCTGATAGCAATATTATTTTGGATAAATTATTATCTTCTAAGTTTCTTTCAATCAAAAAATAAAGAAAATCAAAATCGTGTTCAATTTCTCTTAAATTGTAATTATTCAGTATGTTCTGTGGTATCTTTTCTGAAGTTTTTTGAAAATTAGGAAGGGTTTGTCTGTCTCCTAGTCTGAAATGTATTGTTCCATAGTCTTGTATTTTATTAATTGTTTTTTTGTGTTTTGTTTTTATTTTTTCGCATACTATAAGGTTATTTTTTAGAAAATTCTTAGTATCATCAGGTATGTCATAAGATAGAATTTTTTGTAAAGGATTGTCCCCATAAATATCTAAATAGTAAGAAGACATTAAAACTGGATTTTTATTATCAGGTTTTGTCTGAGTAGTTTTTTCTGCTATAAGATTTATAATACTTTTTAGTCTATTGTTGAATGGTCTATTATTCTTTTGTTTAAAAGCCAATTTTTCTACATCTAGTATATAATCCATATTATATGATGATTGTTCACTAGAGCTGATATATTTTCCTATGGTGTGATATTTCCAATCTATAGAAAAATTAATGTCATATTTTTTACACAAGGAGTGAAGATGGACGGATCCCCTTAAAAAATCTCCTATACCACCACCAAAATTAGTGTGGTATGTATTAATTATTTTCATTTAACTATTTTATTGTATACCAGTAGGGCTAAAACAGAGCCTCCGACACCCATAATAATCCCCCCAGCACTTAGTACATTCTCCATCCCCAATAAATAAGATATGGCTCCACCCGCATAAGAGCCAGATACTCCTAGTGCTACAGTTTGAAAAAATCCCATTTTTTCTTCTCCTGGAACTATGCTTTTGGCAATAGATCCTACAAAAATACCATATATGCACCATATAAAAATATTAATCATTATTTACTGCTCCTATGAGAGTGTGTACTTCTTTTTCAGACAAATCACTAGACACCTCTAAAATAGCATTTTTTAATTCGTTTTTATATTTTTTGTAATCTGCTATACTCATTTTTTGTCTAATTATTTTTTTAAGTTTTAGGTTAGTATACCAACTGTTTTTTAATCCAAGAGATCTAAATTGTTCTTTATAAAACGAATCTAGATCATCGCCATGTAATTCTTTTGTTTTGTTTTTTTGACATTCTTGAACAACCCTGATGGCTGTAAAACATATACTTATAACCATTAATAATGCTATTATGCTGCCAAATTTTTGATCTGGTTTGATGCTGGTTTTATTAAGAATTTTTGTTCCTATAGTTTCTAGTTCCGTCATAATGATTTAACCCTAGAGAATAATTCTAATAAGCAATAAATAATACACCATTATTCGTATTTTTTTCTATCGTCAAAATATTGAGCTATTTCTTTGATCAAGCTGGGCTTATATGGTATAGAATATAGGTTATTATTATCCAATCTTAGGTCTTTTGAGGGAGTAAAGTTATGTTTTACAAGTATATTATTTCTTGAATGATATCCCCTATACTGTAATTTTCCGTGATATAAATGTTCTAATGATCCTTGCACATAACCTATATTTCCCTGAACATTTTCATAACTATCCCATGCCCATAATAAAAATTCTTTTCTGTAAGGTGGCAATAAATCTATAATTGTCCTATGGTTCCACACACCCATCCAGACAAGTAATTGTAAAACATCAGAATTGCCTACAGGATCACAATCATAGAGATGATTATCTACAAGAATATTTCTCCTAAACGCCCAAGCAAAGCCTATAGCGGGAAATTTTATGTCTAAGTTATCAACTATTTTTTTCCCTAAGCTATAATTATTGTGATAAGAATTTATATATGGTTTTTCAAAACAGCGATCAAATAATTGAACAACTTTATATTCTGATAATGACTTTTCTGTTTGTTCTAGTAACAAATGGTTATGAAAAATAACATCTGTGTCTACCCAAGCAATACTGTCTACTTGTGGAGGTAGTTCGTCTATTGCTATATTCAAACACCTTTCTTTTTGCCATANAATATTATTATAGTCTGCATTTATTTTGATACTATCGTCTATAAAAAATTTTTGATTTGGAAGAGCTAACTCTACGGTGATAATATCGTAAGGAAATTTTTTTCGAAATTCTATATAGTTATTTTTTATCTTGGTTGAGTTACTAAAATTAAAATAACAACATATAAACTTTAACATCTATCCTTTAAAGATTTTTGTCTTTGGTGAAAGACGCTCATCTTTACTCTCTGTTTGGATATTGGATTCTTTTTCTGGTTCACAATAGCCACAATCAACCTTAGCTATACCATCTCCACTAATATACCACCCCTTACCTTTACATACAGGACAATCTTTGCGTTTGTGTTTTTTAATTTGTGGTTCTTGTTGCAATGAGGCTATTTTAGCTCCTACTAGTGTGACCACAGACAAAGTGCTATATTGGGAAACATTAGACGACAACATAACACTCGCAATCAATATAGAAAATAATATTGTTTTCATCTGTTAAATACCCTATCTAAAAGATCTTTAAGGGGTCTTTTTACTGGCTTAGGAGAAACTATATCTTTATTTTTGGTGGCAAATATTTTTATGATCGATAATATAAAATCGGTTATAATTTTAATAAATCTATTTAGAGCAACTTTATCTAAAAATTTCATAAGTAATCTCCAAAACCGTAATCTGGAAGTTTTTGAGGAGGAAATCCATTAAAATCACTAAAGGCATAAGCTCCGTTTTGCCTTAACATACCTTCGGCCACATCGGCGTGTATTAAAAAAGAACCATCTGGGATAGGCCCCCATTCTGGATGACCGCCAGAGTTCCAGCTGTTGCCGCACCATACCGCCCTACCATTACGCCTAACATACATTATATGATTAGGTACTGTGGCGCAATAAATTTTACCATTATATGGCAATAATATCGGAGTTGTACCATTGGATTCTCTTGGTGTTAAAGATATTGCTTTAATGTTTAGCCTGTACTCTTTGTGTCTTGTGATGTTTTTATTGTTATTTTTACCATTATCTCTTCCAATTCTATTAATCTCTATAATATCAGCAGCCATGCCTATTTTTAATATAAGTTCTTGCATGTCGTCGGCTAATTGTTTGGAAGATGTATAAAAATTCATTTTACCATTACTAATTGATCCGTCGCCTAACATAATAGCGTCAAAAAAAATCTTTTGTTGTCTGGAAGATAAGTCTTTCACATAATTAGGAATATGCTTTTGGTGTGCTTTACCAAATATTTTTAATTCGTTGTACAAAGACTTGTCATAACACACCATATTTTTAGAAAACTTAAACGGCAAATTATCTAAACATTTTTTCATCATTAGTTGAGAATCTAGTTTGTATTGACTAATTCCAATATGACCATAACTTTTGGTTTCTCCACTAGATAATACTTTATTATGCAGGGATGCGTGACCTTCTGATATAAAATAACCCAAAAACTCTAGCCATAAATCCATGGCAATGATGTGTTTGCCTATTTTAATATTTAATATTTCCTTACCGTTCCATTTAGCATTTTTTTTGATGTGTAAATACTTAGGACAATTTTTTGATTCAACTATACTCCAAGAGGCCGGATTGTCTAAATCTGAATGTAATTTACCAATATACATGTTATGATTATCTGTGACAAGTAAATCAACGCCTCTGAAATGATAGTGATTTAAATAACCATTGTAATTATATTCAAATTTTTCTTGTATTTGTTGCCATTCTAGATTGTGATTATTGGGGTTGAGAGTAGCCAATATGTCGCTATCTGATAGATTTTTAAAAAATTTCCAACCTTCTTTAGTAAGTACCTCGGTATCATCTGAATAACAACCCCAAGAATTTTGAACTAAAAATGAAGGTTCTCCATCTGTATCATCACAAGCCGACCAGCACATCGCATGTGCCCATGAGCCACTTTTACGAGCAAACCCCTTAGAGTCTCTACGATTAGAAAATCCATAACTGGAACATACACTTAAACCATAACCATTAGCTAAAGCATCTCTAGCTTCTTCTACTGTTTTTATTAATGATACTGTTCTTATTTGATGATCATCTGCTAAATCTATAATATCATCCGGAATCCCTCTACTGCCCCACCCCTTACTAAGTCTTGGCTGATATTTTGTTAAATCAATGATACCAGGATAGTTTTTGCGTAATAGTATTCCTCCTGTTTTACTAACAAAAGTAGCGGCCCTAGAACAACTCATCCCTTCTCCGCCGTGACCCCTAAATCCATAAATCCCCTCTGTTGCACCAAGAGATATCCAGCTTTCTTTGTCGCCCTTAATGTCTATCTCTACTGCTCTTGTTAAATCACAAGCATTCCTAGTTGCGAAACTTACACAATCCCCCTGCTGTTGCCTTGTTGTATAAGCGTTCTTATCAAATTTCAATACAGATTTAAAAGGTGTAGATAGCTTACCTTTTCCACTATCTTTAATACGCTTTGCTCCATCTTTAAAATAGGCGTATTTACTAGTCTCTATAAGTTCATCAAATATGTGCTGCTCCCACAAGCATCCACTAAAACCTTTACGATATTCGTTATAGAGTTGATCTGGTGTCATTCTTGGCATTATTTACTACCCTCGTAAAAAGCCCAACTTAAAGCCCTAAAAGCATCACAGGCCTTTTTTCTCATGTTTTCATCTAATACCACATCGTCTTCTCCAATAGCTTCAACAATTAGTTCTTTGCAAGATTCTGCAAGATTTGGGTATTTATTTTTAATATTTAATCTAAGCATTTTACCAGCAAGACTGTTTGCTTCACGAATAGAGGCAGTATCTTTAATAACTGTATCATTATTGTCTAATTCTATTAGTGTGGCCATATCACAATATAGTGAAGATAATTTTAGACAATCTAATCTTTTGGTAGAATCGTTTGATTCTTTTAGAACCGAAACCACAGACCGGGCTTTTTCTAATAACGCTTCGTCGCTAGGAGCGTCTATAACATAGCTCTCTACAGCAGGAGCGGTCGGTTTTAAAGTATCTGTGGGCGAGTACTTACCAAATAAACCAAAGCCTATTAAGACGATCCCAACAGCTAGGACTAATTTATTCTTCATCATGGTTTTGTTCCCCTGGTACTAGGTGTGGAAACATTTGATCAGCAATCTCTACAGCCTTATTTGCTCCATAACTTTCTGCTAGATCTCTTGTTTGTTTCCAGCTCATTATCAATTGAAAAAATATATCATCTTGAGTATCAGGTTCTAAATTATTGTAATCACCCATATCAACACTTGGTAAGTTAGGGGTTTTGGTTTTATTCAGACTGTCTTTTACTTTATTAAACAAAGAGTGTACCTGTTCTTTAAATAAAACATAAACAACTATTGCTACTCCAGTATATAATAAAACATCCACTGTTTTGATACCTGCTCCGAAAGTTTCTAAATTATGGACCATCATTTATGTCTCCTATTATTTTACCTATGTTACCACAAAAATCTTTAAAGGGCTTCTTTTTTTGTCTATCTGTTTGAGCAATAACTGTTTCTTTTGAAAAAATCCCAACATCCTTAAATGTAGAAACCATTGCATCTATAGCAGAATCGACGAGCATCATTAGTATTTTTTTAATATAGCTGTGTATAACCGACTCTACTGCACTAGGAAGAAATGGTAAATCAATATGTACAAAGATATCGTCATAAAAATTTTCTATTAATTCCATAGCTAGTTGTTTTTTTTCTTGACCAGATAAATCTATAGCTATGTTTTCTATAATGCGAACTGTTGATGCCACTAATAGTTGTAAAATTTTCCACACTTCAGATATGGCGAAAGAATGTACTGTGGAAAATACTTTCTTACTATAATCAGTTAAAGATTTTAACTCATCCCTAACTAAATCACTAGTTGTCTTCTCCATTAGAATCTCCTGTNGTAATATATTCTTTTATATCTTCATAAGTCTGTTCACCGATACCACCAACCAATATAAGATCTGCAATATCTTGGAAAAATCCGTTTTCAATTCTGTAGTCAATAATTTTTTTAGCTAATCCTGGACCAATATGAGGTAGTTGTATTAACTTGCCTAAAGTTGCTGTATTTATATTAATAAGATCGGACTTTGTGTCAACCCCAATATAATCTTCTAGTTCTTTACCTATGTTTTCGTATTCTTTTTGCTGATTTTTGCTATAGTCTCTTTTGTATTTATTTCTATGATCTAAATATCTCCAAAAAATGCCAAACTGCCCTATGATTAATATTATACTTTCAACAGAATGTGTTACCACGCCTATTAATTCGTCTTTGGTACTATCATCTTTAATAATACCAAATAAAAATAAACCACTAATAATAAAACTAACTAAAGTAAACCAAAATTCCGAAGTACGATATCCTGGCTTATACATTATGCGCCTCCGCCATCAATCCCGCTAGCAGTATTGTAGTAAGCAATTTCATCAAACCTATCTGTATATTTAGCTTCTACGCCACTAAAAGTAGGATTAGAAGCATAAGAATCTGTAGGAAGAGATTTAGTTAGCCCACCTTCTGTTACATGTAATACAGCATTGCCATTACTGATATTGTCTGATCCTGTATTTGCTGGAGTAATTACATCTGTCGTAGAAATGGCCATTTTTATACCTTTTTAAAGAGGGTGTGAATATTCTTATTTATATACACCATTAAGCTTGGTTTATCATCCAGCTAATACTGTCTTCATCCCAAATATAAAATTTATTTTCCCCCAATGGTTCTGTTGGCATGGGGGCCGGGGCTTCCCAAGTGCAAGAATCTTCATTAAGCACCCAGCTATTATACGGTTTTGGTGGAATAAATGCATCTCTGGTTTCATCATATGTGTAACCTATGCCGGCATAGTTTTTACGAAAACATGTGCAATCTGGCATGGAGTGTTGTCCAGCCATAGAATTGTATGATGTGCGTTTGCAGATTTTACCAGTTAGATTACCATAATATAGTTCCCACTCAGTGTCTCTGCCTTCGTCTTTTCCGGTAATCACCTGTAGGACAATGTTGTTTTCATCTAGTAAAGCGTAATGTGCCATAAAAATATTCCTAACTGGTTGGATGCGCTGCTGATGGTACAGTAAATGTTGTTCCATCTGGGTATACCGAGGTTGATGATAATCTAAAGTCATCTACATATGAATTTTGGAATACGCCACCACCATTAACCATTGCGTCTCCAATAGCGAAATTATGTTGGGTAAAATCTGTAGCCGATCCTGCCCCAGAAGCCTCCTGCGTTCCGTCTATATACATACGATATATTGTTCCTTGTCTTACTAGGGCGACATGAACCCAAGATCCTATGGCTGAAGATAAGGAGGAGGAGTTTATCTGTAAAGATGTCAAATATGCCCCTTCTTCTGAGTCATAAGAATCTTTTATCATCCAAGAAAATCTACTGCTGGTTGTTGTAAATAACGCGAAACCGGGGCTGTCATAGGAAAAATTACTGCCCTGCCCCCTATCCAGAATGTATTGATTGCTACTCATGCTGGCCATATACAACCAAAATTCTATGGTAAAATCCCCCGTTCCTAATGACGGCATAACTCCTTGAGCTTTACCGTTTGCTACAGAGCCTGTAAATTTAAGAGATCCGGCCCCGTATTTCTTAACGCTTGTATCAATTGATGCGTTGGTTAGTGTCAAATTGTTGCCAGTGCTACTTGCGTCGTTTGCATCAGAATCAAATGGGTACAATAATAATGTATCTAAATATTCACTACTGCCGCCGCCAGCACTATTAAATGAAATTGTACCTGTACCAGCAATAAACTGAACAGTAGTATAGCCGTCGCTTGTGT
>JGI10211J34971_10002985_pt1 | contig 13627 bp, 29 predicted proteins | sample Etolagsediment_FD_34971 | JGI IMG/M metagenome (IMG submission 34971) | reverse complement strand
TAACTTCGCAGCTATTATTTATTAGTTTCTTAAGTGTAGCAGATTCATCATTTCTATCGCACCAAATAAGCAAAGGCTCATCTAGTGCATTTGCAACACTCGCTGCCATAGTACATCTATCAAGTGTCGATTCTTTTCTTGCTCGCTGTCTTTCTTGTAGTGTTTTGGCCTCCATATGAAATAGGTTTGTACTTGCAGTGGTATGATCTACGTCAACAGTTATTTCCTTCATGTTCAACGGTGGCAGGATAAACTTATCATCGTCATACCCTAAATCGGATGGCTTGCGAATCATTACGGCCCATGAGCAAACCCACTTCCAAAAGTCATCTACTGCATGACCTTTAAGCCTCCACTTTTGAGTCTCACCCCCATCATGCACAAAAAACATGGAAAGCATTTCAGCTCTTGTCATCGCCCCCATAAACTCGGCATGATTACCAAGTTCCATTAAGTCGTTTGGCGATGGGGTGGCAGTACAACACAATCTATGCGGTACAGCCGACCATTCATCTATTAGTTGATTTCGATACTTGCCTGTGTAAGATTTCAATATGCTTGATTCGTCCAATACAATACCCTCAAAGTCGGCAGGGTTAAAAAGATGCAACATCTCATAGTTTGTTATTGTAATCCCGCTTGATGACTTTTTGCCATTCCTTGAGTAGTTCGCCTCAACTCCAAACTTAATACCCTCTCGATGGGTTTGTGCGGAAACAGCAAGCGGGGCTACTATCAATACATCGCCCTTATTCCTTAAAACCTCATAAGCCCATGCCAACTGCATAGGTGACTTACCAAGACCGCAATCGGCAAATATCGATGCCCTGCCTCGTGCAAGTGCCCACTTAACAATATCACCCTGAAAATCAAACAGCATATCATTAACAGAATCAACGCTAAAACCGCAAGGGCTATCTTTTATTGTCTTTCTTTTAAGGAAGTCTTTATATTGCATTATACTGGCCTCCTATGGACTCCAATACTCTAACAGCGTCTGAATATTCACAGCTAGCAATATCAAGATTATTATTCATTAGTGTCTCTTTGACTGACATATAATAAAGCATAAGCCGTTTTACTTTCTTTTTGTGGTGTCTTTTAACATACGCTGGTTTATCGTTGATCATGTTCACTTGATCTTTTCCATGCTCATGTAAAAAGACCTCTGTTATTCCTTTTGGCATTGTATTTCCTTTCATGGCATTTATAAAAAACCGCAACCGATTAACTATCAGCCATGAAAGCGGGATATGTTCCCTGTGATCGGCTGCGGTTGTATTGTGGTTCGTTACTTTCATGGCTCTTATAATATACACTGTATTTTTTGTTTGTCAAATCTAATTTAAATTATTTTCAGAAAGTTACTACATAAGTCAGTGCCGCCGCCATCCAATATACAACCTTACGCCAATCTCCAGGAAAATAGGCTAGTGCTGCGGCAACGTCTATTACTATGAGCAATGTTGGAAGTATTTGTTGTTTTGTCAAGGTATCTCCTTTAGCCCTGCCCCCCCATAGCGGAAGGAGGCAGGGTGTGCATGAACGTTAGTTCTCTGTTTTAAACTTAAAACTCTTAGTTAGTGGGTCAAACTCCAATGCAATATCGGAGGGTATCCCTTTATATCCGTCAATCTCGAAGAACCCATTTGGGTCATAGTAAGCCCCGTCAGACCATACTGACTTAAATAAGGTATTGACCTTAAGTGTCGCACCGTTTTTGGCCGTATGGATGACCTGTGTGCACCCTACCGTCCACAAGGTGAATAGAAATAAGCCGAGGTAGATTAGTGTGGTTATGATATGTTTCATTCGTCTGCCTCCTCAAACGCTTCGGCTAGTTTTTCAAGTGGCGTGGAGATTTCAGGCAGATCAATTGAGTGGGGGTCTACCAGTTTGTCTATGGCCTTTGCAGGTGCGTTTATTATTCTTACAGTGCTTGCTAATAATTTTCCTAACATTTTACTTTCCTTTCAGTTCCTTTGTCTTAAGCCCTAGTTTATTTAGTTTTTTATGCACAGCTTCTGGGGAAACAATGCCATACCCCTTAATAAACCCTATCAGCACAAGCATATTATTGACAAACTCGCTGCATATATTCCTGTCATTGTCTGCGATGTGGATAAGTGATATGAATTTCATTATATCCCATTTACTGTACCCCATATTGCATTCAACTTCGGTAGTCATCAAAGCCAACAGCAATCCATATTGACCTGCTGTAAGTTCTATCTCGATATAATCCCAGTTTTCAGGGTGGTCAAGTACCCCGCTTGCATCACGGCTGACAGTGCCGTTGTCCTTGCCTCTCATAGTGGAGGTGTAGCAAGTGCCTGAAGCGTCTTCTAGTGTGCCAAATCCCATCGAGTCAGGTGTCCATATCTCAATATGGCTATACTTACTCCAAGTCCTAAGACTAATTAGCCAGTTGAAGAAGTATTTCGGCTTTAGTTTCCATGGGGTTTTGTAAAACAAGATTCTTATTTTCTTTGCATTGTTCATAAAGTCAACTCCCATTCAAAGATTATATGTGCAAGGACTTGTCGGGAAAAAATAGAACCACCGGCTTTCTTGCACAATTCCTGTACTCTATCCAACCTAGCTGCTAAGCTGGGCGGGCATTTTTCTACGTCAAGCATGGACGCAGCGTGTTTCTTCAATTCTTCTATGTTATCGCTCATTTCTTTTCCTTTCTAAAACACTGGAATAAATCTTCAACATCGCTCATGGTTAATTTCCTCATCAGCTTACCACCGCAAACGCAATACAGGCATTTTGTAGTGGGTGGGTAGGTGAGATTGCAATTAGGGCATACGAATTCTTTATCGCTCATTCGTCTATCTCCTTATAATCTTCAATTAACTTACCACCACAAAGGCATAACAGGTTTATATCGGCGTAGAGGAATATCACCTCACCGCATTTTTGGCATATATATCGCTTTGGGTTCATTCTATCACCTTAAGACTGTAGTATATTTGCTCATAATCCATCTTCACGAAACGCTTATCCTCTTTGTTTGACTCGTACCATTCCCACTGACCAGACCTATTGACTTGCATCCAATCTCTGAACGCCTCTACCGCCCTCATGCCACCGTGACAAGTTATATCCTTGCCCATCGTATGATGGTACCTACATACACATACACCATTGCTTAGATCGTGCCTGAATTTGGTTGCCCCTGTACCACCTTTCTCGATAAGGTGATGAGCACAAAGACCCGTTGTGGTATGCTTGCCGATTGTCTCGCATATCTCGCAATGTCCGACCTGCCGGATAACCCTTGACCATTCCTTATCTGCTTTCTTACGCCAATATGTTTGAGTTTTTTTCTTAGCCATTACTTTTCTCCTTACAATTATCAGTACCCCAATAGGTACAAAACTCTTGACATATAGCAATACAAGGCCATTGACCGTCCGGCATACGCTCGCATAATGGTATGTATTCCTCGACTGCATGGTGAGGTTCTGCGATAAGTTCTTCAAAGCTTTTTATTTTGCCTGGATTCTTAGGCATTGTTATTCTCCTTAAGAATATCCGTGAATTTATATATAATATCACCAATCTCAAAATCAGACCAATCACTAACGTCATCTTTAGTTGCTACACGTTGCTCGACCAAACCTAACTTTTCAGCCAAACATTGAATGTCACAACCGTCCATATTGTCGTGATCCCAGCATACTGTACTTATCACTTTACGGCAAAACTCTACCAGTTCTTTGTCGGGATGGCGGGTGTTCCAAGACTTCTCAACTTTCAGCCACACATCAAATAGGAAACATCCCTTAGTTTGGCATTTCATGTATCGCAGAAAAGGCGTACCTTCGGCTACAAACATTTCCCTCCCACAAAACGGGCATAGTTTCAGTTCTTCATTCATTGTTATTCTCCTTATATTTAGTTAGGGCTTTAGTAACTGCGTTATAAATAGCCTCATCACCACTGTCTTTTTCGTTAACATCGCCGCAAGATGTAATCTCGTTTAGCACAAATTCCAACGCTTCTACCAGCAACCGTGACAGTTCATCGCCTTTGGCTTCCATTAGTTTTTGTTTAGTTGTCATTACTTGAACCACCTATTTTAAAGCATATAGTCCATCCGATGAAATACATTCGTGCAGCGTCATATTCACCATCCATCATTGCTATTACCCACAGCAACCACAATATAAAAGTTATCATCACTTCGCCCTCCATAACTTCCACCACTTGCGGGTGTAATCAGAACAAGTAATGTATTCATCTCTGCCGCCTTTGCCGTTAAGATATTCCCTGAACTCTAAATAGCCGCAGTTTGCATACCACTTACAATCCTTGCATCTTCGGGGCTTGGGCTTGCACCATAAGGTAATGCCAATAACCGACAATCCATAAGACCTACAGTAATTAGTGTTACCAGAGAGGCGTCCGATGTATTTCCACGCATGCCATCCTCGAAAACTTAATCTTATTTTTACTATTCTTCGTCTACTCATTTTCTGCCTCGCTTTCTTTGATCTCAAGTTTGCAGCAGGGGCAATATCGATAGCCATTTTCGTGCCATGTCCCGTCGTTAAATTCAAATGTTAAGCCACAACTAGTCTCGTAGTAATCATCGAAACCGTCGCTCATCGTTTCGCAATGCTCCCACTTACACACCTTTTTACCGGTGTCTCTGACATGCTCAACGGCCTCATCTTCGCTGTCAGGTACATTCCATTCGCGGTTCTTGTTAATTGTCAGTTTTCTCCATAAAGCTTCGTAGATGGCATCTTCTGACCAGCCTGCACGCCAAGCTCCATCAAGGCCAAGTATGATAACGTCCACCCACTCAAATAAATCCGTAGGGGCATTTTTTATTTCCACAAGTTCTTTCTTGATGTGGTCGATCAGCCCTTTTGTTCTGCGACCTGACCCGAAAGTTATCTTGCTCCACTCCTTTTGTTCGCGTAGGTATTGAATGAAGCTTGATTGTGCTACCTTTTTACCGGAGCCGGCAATATGGTCGTTACCGCAATAGTCTGGCTCCATAATACAAGTCTTGCAGTCGCCATTGCATTTGCCTAGCTTTGCTTCTGGCAGGTGGATTGGTTTATACCACTCAACCTCCGAGTCCTCATTTAGCCATATTTCTTGTGCTGATTTTATGATCACTTTTTCTGCATAATGGTCGAGGGTGTAAAATTCAATATCCCACTCGCTATCACTCGCAGGGTATGGTTGCATCAAGAAGTCTGGCATATCCTCAACGCTCACCCACTCATACTTGGCAAGTTGGGCTAATATATTCCCAAGATGCCCAGCGACTTGTAAAAGTCCATTACATGAAATTGAAGATAGCCAATGCTCACCTATTAGCTCTGTGCATTTATGTAGCTCTGTTTCATATTTAGTCGCCTCGGCAAGCTGGGCCTCAAGCTCGGCAATGCGATTACGCAGTAACACATTGGCATTTTGTGCATTCATCAGTTCGGCCCCTAGCCGTTCATTAGACATTTCTTTTATTGACTCATTTTTCATCTTATTCACCTTCGCTTTCTGCTTGAGGTTTTTTGCTTTTAAGCTCAATTCGGTCATATCTCTGGCATCATCGTAAAGTATCTCAAGCTCGGCGATACGTTTAACTTGCTGCTCAGAACACTCGTTAATGTCTTTCCACGATTCCAAGAGACGGGCGTTGTCTGCTTTAAGCTCGGCTATCCTACACCGATCACACATCACGCCTATTACGCCTGTTGTTTCGCAATGGGTACATTTACTCATTCTTCATACTCCTTTAATATTTAATGACTCCGCAAAGCTGCGGAAGTTGATAGGTCTAATTATAATATACCCTACTTTTGAGCTTTGTCAAGTTTCGTTTTAATTAGTAATGGATATTTAACCCTTGCCCATGCTATTAGTTCACGGTACAATTTTAATGCTTTATCTTTCTTTGTCATATTAACCTTAATATTGGCGTGACTGCCGGAAAACAGCCACGCCATGAAAGCTTTACAGCAAGGTAGTTACCGTTACTGTTTTGGTACGCCTGTCGTGAGGATGCTCACCTTTCTTCTTGCGGCGTACCGGTTAATTCTTACGCCCACGCCGAGAGTCCGGGTAAAGGGCAATTTAAATGTCGGACATGTAACGTAAGCTTGATTACTTTTTTCTGCATTCTTCGCACCTGTAAACCTTATTTTTCCCACTGCCAGTATATTTATGGCCTAATTCATATGGCTTTCCGCAATCAACACAGTCTTTAGGGTTTGCCTTTTGTTCGTCATAGTGGGTTTTCCAACCACCCTCTTTTAGCCAGTTTGTATTAGACTTAATATATCTCGCTTCTCTGCCCTCTGATTCAACTAGTTTTTTGTATTCTCTAGCCTGTTTTATTATATGGTTTGCGTGAAGTTCTAAACAAAGATCGTCCCAAACCTTCCACGCCTTGTCTGGCTCTCGGTAACATGGGAATACCGCCATAAACTCCTTAAACTTGTCAGACCAAAGCGACTCAAGGCTCTTGACTTTTCGAGTCTTTCGCACAGCATCTTTATTCTTGTACTTACCGCACCATGAACCCTTTTTACGCCACTCAAAATGAGGGTCAAAGCGACACACACCGTCAAAGTCTTTATGGGGGTAAGGCTTGAAGTATTTGCATTGCTCGCAAGTCATTTATTATTCCTAAATAATGCCCTCCCCCAACGAGGGGGAAGGCCACAGCAAGTTGTATTATGTACCCTTAGAGAACAATTTAATCATCGATTGTTTCTACCCGCTTGTGCGAGTGTATAATGGTATATCTTGCTGCATGTTTATTGTTTACGCCAGTCTTTAGTCGGGTCAGGAATGTAAACATAATTCGACATTATTAGAGCCGCCCGTTTAAAGAAGTCTGTCGCTTGTTTGGTGTCCATTTTGCTTAAGGTTATCTCTTTACCAAGCCCGTTGTATGTAGGGGCTACTGTGTATAAGACCTTTTTGATAAAGTCGGTGGTAGCCTCTACTCCTTTGGGTATGTCAAGCTCTTTGAGGTATTTAATAAGCCCGTCTACGCCGTCCTGTCGAACCTCATTAGCCTCATGTTCGATCTTAGCTATCATATTGCCGAATATATTTCCAAGCTGTTTCTGGCTCTTTGGCTTACGCTTACGAGTTACTTCCACAGATTGCCCGCACTTACAAGCTAACAAATCCCTCTTGATGTCTGCCAGTATATCGTCTATTGGCCTTATGAATCGTGGTGGCTGACCTGGTTGCCTATTGAGGTTTTCGTAGGTGCTCATCATTCTTTCCCTTCCGCTTTCAAAATTGCCTGTTCAGCTTCAAGTCTAGCGGTTTGCAATTCAGGTGATTGCCATTTACCACGACCAGTATAAGCAGCACCTTTATCTGTTATGTTTTCTGTTAGTTTGATTAGCTTTTTAAGTGCCTTATGTATATCAGGGGCGGCGGCGATTAGATGAGCGTTAGATTCTTCCTCTTTCGATGGAATGCCCGAAACAACCTCGCAAACCCATGTATTAAATTGGTCGGTGGCTTGTATGATCGACTTACGCCCCATCTTATATACTTTCCACGGTCCTTTAGTATATTCACTCATTATCTTTCCCTTCTGCTTTGGTGATTGCTAGCCTAGCCTCGTTAACCGAATACTGGAAATCTGCATCGCTAAAGCAGGCAAGTAACGGTTCCATGAGTTTCAACGCCTCATACATATCAGGGGCGGCGGCTATTAGGTGGGCGTCTGCTTTATTCACAAAAGACTGAATCCCAAACCCCTTGCCTGGGTTTACGCGAGGGTCATGGAAACCAAATCCTGCGTCAATGAAATAGTAGTTGTCTTGGTGCTCCCCCAATCGCTCGTCACTGTTCACTAATTTCCACGGTCCTTCTGTGTATTCACTCATTATTCATTCTCCTTGTTTCTGTAGGTTGTAAATTTCACCACCTTTTATTATGCTTTTATAATCTACGAACCAAATAGAGTCACCGTAACTACAATCGTCATGACAGTTAATCCATATACACATTTCTGGATTTTCTCCGTTTTCATGTAAAAAGATAAATTTATTTTTATATTTATTCCACAACTCTTTAGCTCTTGCCAAAGTTACAAGTCCTGTGTCTTCAATCATGCCGTTCTGTGTTGCAAATTGAAACATGCAATTTTCTATACTCATTATTCATTCTCCTTTAGCCCCTCACCTGGATTGGCAAGGGGCGGGGTTAGGGTGGGCTAGAAAGCTATGTCATCTGATGGAAGTTCGTATTGCTGCTCGAATCCGCTTTCTGCTTGCTGATTAGATTGAGTGTTAGCTTGTTGGTTTGGTTTCCAAGTGTCAAGCACGAGATACGGACTGCCATCAGCTCTCTTTTTCAATACTTCTATGTTTATCCAACCATTATTGTCGTGTTGTTGCATAAAAGGTATAAAATCTTCAATCTTAATGCTAATCTTGCCTATTACAAAATCCGGTACTTTTGGGTTTCTCTTAATAAACATTCCTTTTGGGAAAATTTGGTCTGCCATTTTACTGTTCCTTTACATAAATGTTATCTGGGCTTTTCTGCATGACATATTCTGCCGCTGCAACTGTTCTTTCTTTTGTAGATGGATACTTTCCGTTGTTGGCAAGAAACCACTTAGCAAGTTTGCCACGGTCTATTTGTGGTTCCTTCGGCAGTTCTTTAATTATCGCGTCTAAACACTCAAGTTCTATCTCGGTTGGAAATGGAATATCGACTTGATTCTTATTTGGGTTTCCGTTACCGTCATTGTCTGCCGTTGGAATATTCCAAATCATACACATTAAATATCTACGACCATAAGAAAACGAAGTCGCTTTTGCATGGATATCAGTCATGTTAACATTACCCTTTATGCCTTTACCGCCTTTTGGTATGTCGGCATGGTAAGTTTCTTTGTGGCCTTCTCTGTGAAGAACATCGGCATAAACCCTGATTTCGTCCTGAGCGTCAGCCTTACCCTCATAAAAGATTACCGAAAACCCTTTTGCAGTATATTTAGGCTTTGTTACGTCAATTACATCATCAAGGCTAGCATAATTGCTGTTTGTTTGTTGGTTACGCTTAGTTTTAATGATAGACGCAACTTCGGATTGAACAAGAGTAAAGTCACGGGCAAAAGCCTTGCGGGACTCGTTAGCCTCGTATTTTTCTCCAATCTCTCGAAGTTTTTCCATCTTGTCAACGTCAATATCAAGACCTGCTTGCATCATTTGTGCGATCTGAACCATCGGAGGTGCGTCTTGTGATATCTCTATTTGGTTATTTTGTGGTTTTGCTTTCTGGATATCTGCTGATTCTACTACTTGTATTTTATTTTCCATTGTTATTGTCCTTAATAGTTGATTGATATATTGTTTATTATGCCTTCTGCAATGGCATCTATTACGGCCTCAGCGTCGGTTCTGGTCAATCCTACCTCCATAACAAGCGAATCAAACGCATCTTGCTTGATTTGTCTCTGGTGATTCTCGTTGGATATGCGTTTACGCTCGATCTCGTCAAGGCGTTCTTTCTCAGCCTGCTCTTTAGCATACTTATCGGCGATCTCTTTTGCCTTGCGATCTGCTTCTGACTTTGCTTTACGTTCTGCCTCTGCAACTGCTTCTGCTTTCTCTAGTTCAGCCCTTTCGGCTGCTTCCTTAGCGTCACGCTCGGCCTGTCGCTTAGCTTCTTCAACTGCGGCAAGTTTGTCAATCTTAGCTTGTTTTTCACGTTCAATGCGTTCTTGTTCTGCTTTGGCTTTATCTTCAGCATCTTTAAGTTTAGCGGCACGTTCTTCTAATTCCTTTTCTTTGGCGGCTATGTCCGCAAGCCTTTTAGCTTCTTCGGCCTCTTCTTGTAAACGCTTGGCTTCAATCTTTGCATCTATTTCAGCTTGAACCTTAGCATCCTCTGCATCTAACATTGCCTTGCGAGGATTAGCCATAGCATCAACCCTTGCAAGAATCTTCTTTGCTTCTGTATTCGTGGCCTTTATAGCCGCTTGAGCATCTTCATTTGTTTTCTTGCGTAATTTGTCAGTGCCGTTATACACCTTGCGTAACTTGGCGTGATAGGCTTTGCATTCTGCATAGCCCTCTGAAGTAGTCACGTCAAATACTTTTTTGGCGTCAGCGGCCTCAAATACAACCAAGTCTGCTTCAAACTGTTGAAATATTGTTAATTCTGTTGTCATTTTGTTCTCCTTTAAAACGATGCTCCTATTATATTATCAATTTCTGTTTTCATTTCGTCAACAAATTTACCAACCTTAACCTCAAGTTCTGCGATATATTCTTCTTCTCGCTTGACTCTTATGAACCAGTAAGGTCTTGGCTTGTATCTTGGGTCATAGCTTACAAAATCACACCACTGGCGACCTGTAACCCATAATTGTCCTTGAACTTGGGCTTTGTACGTTGCTGGCAGCTTGTTGGCCCTTATATATCCAACGTGAGTAGACGAATAAGGACACTTGATCTCTAGCAAACCATCATCGCCGACAAGACCATCTGGGCTTACGCCTATATCAGAATTAAGTTCTACGAATCCTACATGACAAACTTCGCAATCATTTACCTGCTCATAGAAAGCTCTTGCTAGCGGTTCTGTCTCAGTACCCCATTCCATAGCAGAGTTTTTATAGCTAGCCTCACGTTCACCTGTACCAGCCTCAGCTATGAGTTTGAGCATGTACTTAGTTCTGGTAATCCCTGGTTTTCCGATTGCTGTTGAAAAATTGCTTGCTGTGACTTTTCCAAGACGAACCTTAAACCACTCATCAGAACCTTGTTCCATTGTGTGTATTATTGGATATTCCATTAGTATTCCTCAATACTTTCCACGGTTACATTTATTAGGTTAGCTGACGCACCCATAACGCTTACATCAATATTTTGAGGTTCTTCGTAGTGCTTTCTTACCTGTCCTAATATTTCATCTGATGTGTCGTCAGTGTGGTAATCATACCCATTAAGATCAACAACGGCATTTAGCACTATAGATATTTGTTGTAAGTCTTTCATTTTTCACTCCTTGCTGTATATACAAGCCTTTTAAGGTTGCTAGCCATTTCTTCGGCTTCGTCAAGAGAGAACACATCCCAGAATGAACTACCACGTGTCTTAATACCCACAGCCATTCTGTTAAGCTTAAACTCGCACCCATCAACCTCAAATTCCGTCAACGGTTCCTTGAGGGCTTTGAGGTCATCGAAGATGTTGCCGAGGATTATGGCATTTTTTTTCAAGACACGGCTATTAGTTGACCATGTATTTCTCTTTTCTCCGCCGACCCATAAAAGATGAATAACCCCGCCTTCGCTCATATCTACTGTGAAGCATTGGTTTGTAGCTAACCACACGCCATAATCACCATGCCTAAATTCCGGCATATCAGCAGCCTTAAGCTCCGCTTTAAGCTCTTTTAGCTCAATAGCCAACTTCTCACCGTTAGCCTCGTTAGATTTCTGTTCTGTGCGATTCTGGGCCTGTTTAGCCGCCACCACGGCTATCTTCTCTGCTATCTTTAGTTTGTCAGTCATTTCAATTCCCTTTCTTGATTATTACGTGGGTTGGAGTGAGAACTTCGTATTTATCAATGTTCTTGGCATATATCCTAGTTACGGCATCTGATCCAAGACTGTTTTTAAGGCGATACATTCTTGCGAAGGGTCTTATGTAGTCTTGGTCGTTCTCGTACTTAAAACCTGCAAAGTTTTTGTGGCTGCAAGCTTGGTGTAAATCTGTCGGGCTCTTTTTGTCTCCGTAAGAAATCACGCCATAAGACGCCTCATAAACCTCGCACTCCACTATCTCCGGCTTTTCTTCGTAATCGTGGCGGAGCTTAAATGTTGTCAAAACCCAATTATCACACCACAGACGTTTATCCCATCTAACCCACCCAGCTTCATTTCTGCCGTTTAGTTGCTCAAGCCTTAGAAAGTGTACAGCTCCTATATCCTTAGCCTTATCTTGCATGTCCTTAGGCATAAGGCTAAACGGCCTCTCATTCTTTTTTAACGCTTCAATAATATTCATTTCTCTAGCCTTTCTACTATTATAAATTGTCTACCCCAATTTAATGCCTCTTGATGGGTGTTAAAATACGTCCTTATATTTCAAAAACACTTCCCATAAACCCTGCGTTTGGATAAATTCTTCGGCTATTTCGGCCCTATTTCTGTGAGTTGAAGTCGCCATCATATGTGTTTTATTAGTAACTATCATTAGATTTTCTGGCCTATTGTCGTCTTTTATTCCGTTAATATGGTGTACTATCTCGCTTTTGTCTAAAAATCTACCCAATATTTTCTCCATTACAAGTCTATGCTCCGGCCTTCTATTGTGCCCTGCTCTGCTTATTGGATGTTCGGGACACCACAACCAAACATACCCTCCTTTGTAGACCTTCCCTACCCTAGGGACTTGCCTACCAACACCAAAGCATTTTGAAGAGCAGTACTTGGCGGCCTTCTGCCCCTTGGTTCTGTTTGGGTAGAAAGCCGTCTTGCATACTACACAAATTGTTTCATTCCTAGCCTTTTCCCTGTTCGCCTTAGCTATCCTCTTACACCTCTTGGAGCAGTATTTGGATGTTTTTCGATATGGACTGAATAAGGCTTCGCATGTCTCGCATTTTTTCATGGTTTGCTCCTTAAAAGGTGGCAGCCCTTGTGAACATCACCAATAACGGGGAGTGCGGTTATCCTTACGGGTAAACCAGACCTGCCAAATAGATCAAGGATTAAATTGTTAAAGCTAATGTTCACGATTAAAGTATAACCTATATTTAAAGTAATGCAAGTTTTATTTGATAATTTCTACTAATATTTTTTTTCTACCCCAGTTCAATGCTCGCTGGTGCCCGCTTATTCCGTCTTTATCACTGAAAAAAATATCAAGCTTATTCCCTTTAATAGCCCCGCCCCTGTCTTTCACAGTCGCTACACCATAACCAGGAACGTCAAACGTTGTTCCCATAGGGTAAATGCTCGTATCCGCTGCAATCGCCTTACCACCCACCTTAGAGCCGTCAGCGAAGAAGCCATCTGCCCACTTGCCGCAGCATTTCTCACATGGACAATATGCAGTTACTTCCATTTCAGTAAAATGGCGATCCTTCGCCGTCTCGACTTCCAGTGTCGTTTCGTCCTTGATGGGTTCCCACGGTATGATACACACTGCTAATATTAATAAAGCCACTGTTATTGCTACTTCAGTTTTCATTTTATCTCCTTAAGAGTTAGCTCATATCGCCTGCAACTGCCTTTGCGGGGCGTGAAGCCGAAGAATCCCTTAAAGAGCTTCGGTTCCATATCGCATATCGTTAATTCACAATGTCCAGACTCGCACCATAATCCATTGTCCTTATCTGGCTTGTTGCCGAGGTACATATCAACTCCGTCTGTGTCGCCACGTGCTATGTATACTTTCATAATCCTGTCCTTTCTGCTCCCCTACCGAGGCTCACATAAGCAAGCCCCGGCGTGTTAGGAGGATGAAGTATTATTTTGTATTAAAAAACTTACGCAATGCTTCGTCTACAGAATTACCACCGTCATTATTTCGCATGTGGCTTGTGGTTGGCCGTGTGGCCTCTCTGCGTGACGCATGAGGATCACCAAAGCTACCACCTTTAGAGG
>JGI10211J34971_10002984_pt1 | contig 13627 bp, 9 predicted proteins | sample Etolagsediment_FD_34971 | JGI IMG/M metagenome (IMG submission 34971) | reverse complement strand
TAATAACCAGCGGTGACAAAATCAGAGAATTTTAATGTTATTTTAAAATCACCAGCAGGGAGTAGGTATTTATATGCTATTCTTATGGATGAACTAGGATGTGTTTCCGGGTCATGTGCTAGTGTTAATCGTAGTTTGTTCCCAATGATCGTCGCTGTCTCACTGCCTTCTTCTTTGTATGTTACTTGCCAAAGGTCGAATGTTGTAAAACCGTCATCGTAAGGGCATGTTGGGTAAGTTGATGTTGATGAGAGTGATGATTGAGTTGAGCAAGAAGATGATGAAGATGATGAAGATGATGAAATCGATATTGTCGAGCAGGTTGAAGATGAAGTTGACATTGTCGAGCAGGTTGAAGATGAAGTTGATATCGTTGAGCAGGATGAGGATGTCGATGCTGTTGACTCTGTGGTACTACAGCTCGATGTCGTTGATGATGTCGTTGTTGTTGTCCATTGTGTTAACGCTGGTGTATCACATCCTGGACAACCAGCATCAGTTGTCAGCCCATCTAATACTATAGTTCCACTATCTTGACCGGCAATACCTTGTAATTCAAAATCTTTATACTCACCTACACCGTGAACTAATGTCGTATACGCATCTGGTGTATCTACAGGGTTAGCTACATTTAACCAAGTGCTATTCTCTTCACTTAAAACACCAGCATCATTAGGTGCACTATCTTCATCCTCAGAGATCGTAGGAGTCCACCATACGGAAACGCAGTCATATATATCGTATGTTTCTCGTCTAATTCTAATCTCCCCCATACCAGCATCGGCACCCTCTAAGGGGCAGCCATACTCCGCGTAACTATCAAGTTCAAGCACCCCTAAATGGTATGTACGTACCCTACATCTCCAATATGACGGGTCTTCGTTAGTACCTGATCTATCTATATCTACAATTGTATAATTCGTGGGTATAAGAGGGTCTGACCATTTAATCCTTAACATACAACTACGGTAGGTGTAAGTGTCACTATTGTTAAAATCGGCACTATCAGATGTAATTGCGGCTATATCTACAATAAACTCTGTTGCATTCTCTGTACCTAGAACAGCATCTGTCACGTACTGATGTAGTATAGTGACTTCTGATGGAGATCCCGGAGGTTGGATACCGCTAGGAAGAGTTAATAAAAGACCGTCAGTTTCTCCGGCTGTAGCTGTGCCACCCCCGGACTGACTAATAACTTTCCAATGATCCATAGAAGACATGATATCGTCACCGGCATTACACCAGGCTAACCTGCCCGTACCAAGACATGTAACAAATCTAAGACGATCAACACTTACAGAACCGCCGCCTCGAAAAGTTGTATCTCCTATTAACCGTATTTCTTTAAGGTGTCTAGTTTCAAAATCCCGCGATCCTATTAATGTCCAACTGTTATCACTATAGAAGTACCCACCTATTAAATTACCAGACCTTTGAATTCTAAATAGCGAAGGTACTGTGGTTACTATTTTAGGAGCGGTATAGCTCGTTCGCTCACTATAGGGTACTAAACCAATTTGATACCATTCCATATCCACTGCGTATCGATGTTCCTTTGCACTCCAATCAAATATAGGATAACACCGTATTCGAGCATAACCCTTATAACCAGAGTAGTGGTAAATTGTGCGTGTATACTTTCGTTTTATAGTTCTATGATGAGTTACAGGGAACCAACCACCGCCACCAGGCTTTCTCCACCATGTTTTACTCTCATTACCAGTCCATCTAACATATGTTTCTTCAGTTGTCCATCTTCGGAACTTACCATCTACTTGAAAAGCAAAAGTTGGACCCGTACCTGAGTAAGGATCATCACATATAAAATCAGATACACGAACTTCAATACAGTAATTAGCTTCGTCTGAAGGTGTATATACATAAACAGCGTTACCTCTAGGGCTGAATGTTAGTTTATTACCGGCAAGTACAGCTCCATTACTTAGATTCCATTTATTAGCATCATCGAATGTTAAATCATCGTACTCACAGTCAAAATCTACTGTTGTCGTTGTAGTTGTCGTTGATATAGTCGTTGCGCTTGTCGTTGTTGTATAAACAACTGGATATCTTTGGCACAGTACAATTACTTCACTCACAAAAAAAGTCAATACCACATCACCAAAGTCATTATCCATCTTATTGAAATTAACAAGGAAGATCCCCTCGTTAAATGCTATCCTTAACTCCGAATACCTCTGCAAAAAGTATTTCAACTTCGTAATATCACTCTCACTGGCATCACTGATCCTAAACACCAAATCCCTATCACCCTGAGAGAACCCATGATCATCAATCACACTCCCAGTATCAAGTGTCGCACTTCTATTAACTCTCCTTGTCAATACCTCTAACTCAGAGTCACTGACATCGACGTTCAACATCAGTGGACTGTTGAGATCCATATTCAATGTTGTTATTATTAATTTCATTTGCATTATAATGATCCTGTCGTCGATGTTAGGTTAAGACCGCGGAGACCAATGAGGAATTCGCTGAATTCTTGATTGGCCCTGACTTGTAAGTTTTCAAGTATTTTCCACATAAAAGCTTCGAGTTCCGGTTCCAGCCCGTCGCCTTGAATCTTTATCATACTGTCGCCCTTCTTCATCATAGCTGTCCGGGCTTCTATTTGTTCTATTTGAGCATCAACCAGTTCCATTTGTTTATGAATTAACTGAGATTGCAGGGCCATTTGTTCATCAAGATATGCTTCTAATGTTGCTGTCTGTGCTCTTATTTCAGCTTTAAGTGCTTCTATCGCCCTAAGCTGCTTCTCCCCTGTTTCTCTTTGTATCTCCTCTACATCTTCGATGCCCATAGCTTCAAGTTCATCTAAAAACCCTGTAACTTTCTGTTCTAACTCATTGAGATATTTCATTGCCAGATCAAATTCTGCTTTACTGATCAACCCCATGTCGTAAAGTTCTCGAAGGCGCTCTTTAGCATCACCAATCTTACCCATCCATTCATCCCACTCTTTAGATGCATCGCCTATGACATCGGGTAAGTCACCAGCTAGATCATTGATTTCTTTTTGTGCTTCCCAAATCTCTTTTTTTAAGTCCAGGATCTTGCGCTCGAACTCTTCTCTGGCCGCTGCGCTGTCTTCCATGGTCTTATTAAGTATATCTTCTTCTCTTTTTAAATACTCTAATTCTCTCTCTAACTTCTTAATCTTAGCTTCATTTTCAGGGGAATAAGGTTGACTGTAGAGGTAGTCAAGTTCTCTCTCGACCTCTTTAATCTCGTTACGAATTCTCTCTAAATCTTTCTCTATCTGTTCGGTACTAATACCATCTTCAATGCGCTTTAAAGCCTTTTCGTACTGTGCTAACTCTCGTTCTAACTCATCCACACTATCTTCTTGATCATCTATGGCATCTGTTATCTCTTCCATCTTTTCGAGGTAATCATCTAACGCACTAATTGTTTCTTCTATTTCGCTTTTGAGATCTTCAAACGACTGTGCAGTCTCCTCCATTATCTGTATTTGCTCTTCTCCGAGATCAATAATTCTATCGTATAGCCCGACGAGGGAGCTAAACATGCCACCGACATTGTTACTGACAGCTGCTATTGAACTAGCTAGACTGTTTATTACAGCGATGGCTTTATTAGCTTCCGCTTCTATCGAGGCAACCATTGCACTAGCGGCGGCTTCGATCTCTGCAACATTGATCGTTGCTTCTAATTTGAGCTTTTCGTTAGCGTGCTTGGCTAAGGCATCGATGCGTTTTGTCACAGCTTCAAAAGACTTCTCATCTACTTTAACTTTCACTTCAACCTCTTCTGGAGTCTCACCTATTTTTACATGAAGTCCGTCAAACGATGCTATAGCCTCTTCAACACCATCTACTTCTACATCTATTTTTACATTTTTAGGCGTAGCATCTAATTTCTCTTGAAGTGTTTCTATGTCCTTTAACGCCTTGGTAATCCCATCTAAAACAAACTTCACATTATGAGCAGAAGGAGCTTCATCTAAAAGCTTAACCATACTATTCAACTTCTCTCTAAAAGCCTTTACTTCAGTCAGCCTCGCTTCTACTTCCTTAGTAGGTTCAACTTCTTCTAATTCATATTGAATCTTATCTAATGCATCATAAAAAACATCTATGCCATCTAAAAGTATCTTAACGCTCTTCTCTGTAGGTATGCCTTCATTTATAGCTTTATTAGCAGAAGTAACTACTCGATCCAAAGTATGTGTATCGATCTCAAACGTTAAATCTATAGATGTATTCATAGCAGCTCTTCTGGCATTCCATATAGCATCTACTTTATTCCAATCAGCTTCAGGTTCCAATTCAGTGGTAACAACAATCACTTTCCCATCTGGAAGTTCTTTAATCGTTATACCGTACTCTATAAGTTCTTCGTTTAATTCTGGAATAGGGGTCTTAGTTTTAATATCAATCTCTGCTAATTGTGGTAAATCGTTGATTTCAGAAGCTAGTTCTTCTATTGTAAGGCTATATTCTTCACCCTCTTTAATAAGAGTACCGAAGCTTTTTTCTGTCTCTTCGTTAGCTTTACGTTGCTCCTCTAAAGCTTTTGTGTACTCTCCCTTATTACCTACAAATGTTTCAGTGAATTTCTTTTCAGCTTCTTCTAGTTTTTTTAATGATTCTCTATGTCTTAAAGTCCACTCGTATGTTCTTTTACTACTATCATCTAACCCAAGTGTAAGGTTGTATAATCTACCCTCAATATAAGATAGTACTGAGTCCCATGCTTCTTGTTTTTTAAGAAGGTGTATCTTTTCTTCTGCTTGTTTTTTAGCTATCTTATCTGCAACAAGAACAGCTCTATCTTGAAAGGTCTCAACATCATTACCCATAGCCCTGTAAACGCCGTACCAGATGAATCCCATCTTCTTTATCATCTGGACATGGCCTAGTATATTACCGAAGGATGTAGCTACTTCGCCTTCAACTTCAGCTAATATAGGTATCGTTTCTAATAGTTTATTTGTAAGATCTGTCCAGGGTTTTATCATGCCATTAGTAATATTAACTAATAATGTCATAGCATTAACAAGGACTTGTACCTTCTCTGCTAGATCCTCAGCATTCTCAATTTTAGCTGTATCGAATACTTTACTTAACGTACTCGCTACATTATCCCAGGAATCTAATAAAGGCCCAACATCTACTCCCTTTAACGCTTCGGGGATAGCAGTAGCTATACCTTGTAGATACTTCTTAATCTCGTCGCCGTATTTCAATAGCCTGTCCGCTATATCTTTTAGTACGCCTTCATTGACTGTATCGGTCAGTGCTGTTTCTATTTCATGCAAACCTTGTAGTATTAGACTTAGTACAGGGAGAAACTCATCACCCATCGCTGCTTTTAATTCTATCCAACCAGTCTCCATCTTCTCTAATTGAAACTTAGTTGCTTTCATTACTTCGACGAGTTGCTTCTCTGCATATTGCCTATCACTTAATGCTTTTATGCCTATCTTGATTACCTTGTCGTAATCAGTAAAGATGTCAACCATTTTTTGTGCTTGACGATTACCAACTAACCAAGCAGAGATTTGGACTTGTTCAGCTTCAGTAAATTTACCCATGGCAGCGGCAATTTCACCAAGCATAGTCTTGCCGTCCTTCAACATACCATTGGCGTCTTTACCAGAGATCTTTAATTTATCGTAGGCTTTTTGGACTTGAGCAGAACCAGTAGCTAGTCGTGTAAAGCCTGTCTTTAATGCTGTTGCAGCTTCTTCACCTGACTGAAATACCTCGATAACCTTCGTTGCCAGCCCTGCGGTCTCTGCCATAGAGAAGCCAACTTTAGATGCAATAGGAGCAAGTTCTCCCATACCAATGGCAAGCTTCTCTACGTTAGTTGCATAAGTATTTGATGTGATTGATAATATATCGACAATCTCATTAGCCTTATCAGCTTCAGCGCCAAAGCCCTTAAGGATCTTGACCAATGACTCTGTCGCTGTATGCATGTCAACAAAACCGACACGTACAAGAGTTAATGCTTCTCGGGTAAGATCTAATGATTCTTTAGCATCAAAATTAGCACGTTTAAATTCAATAACAGATTGAATAACATCTTCAAGTGCCACACCAAATTCACGAGACAACTCACGACTTGCTTCAACCAAGTCATCAAACTGCTCAGTCTGCTCACCTAGTAGACGTTTTAAATCTATTAAAACAGACTCAAGATCCATTGATGCATCTAAAACATCAGAACCTAAAGTCCGTGCGTAACCGGCGATTACTTTATCTACTTCTATAATAGCATCGCCTAATTGTGCTAAGGGATCAAGAAGAGCATTTACTGTTTTCTCCAACAGTTCTAACGCTTGGTTGATACCAGTGAGTTTCATAGACATCTGATCTTTGGCACTAAATAAAATCTCTACTGTACGTGCTATATTAGCCATAATGTCATCCTATATTCATATTCACATTCATATTCTTCTTACCCTTCTTACCTTTCTGATCAATATATCTACCCCATAAGATAATNTCTGTCGTCGTCAAATACCCCTCTGGAAACAAGTCCGGGCGAACTTTAAACATCGGCATGTTCCATTTCCAAGCCAGCCCTAAGCACGCTTTGACTTCGGGGTCGTCCCAGAGGGCTTGGATTTTCCCGGCAACATGCCCTGCCCGGTTAATCTACTAATAACATTAGTGACAGAATAAAACTCAATAGGCCAGACACGGCAGAACTTCACAGCCATGTCCATGGTGAATTTCGGTTCTACCGATCCGATAACCATCATTTCTAATCTCTTAGCAATCTCGTTAGGTGTTTTATCTGTAACACCGATTGCCTCTTGAACGGACGCTAACAGCTCAGTTGATTGAGAAGACAACAGTCCGTCTACTAATTTAGATATGTTTTTGTTTTTACTGAGCGCTTCGTGAACCTGTGCAAGCTCCGGACCCTCTAACCCACGAACTTTAATAAACGGCTTTTCCCCTTTGGGGAAGAACTCGTGGAGATCTTTAACCTCCACAAGCTCCTCTCTAGGGGTAAAAGTCGCGCCTTGAAATTTCTTTAAATCAAAAGGCATGACTTATTCACTCCTTATTATGCATCTACATTAACAGCGGCTTCAGCAGCCGAAATTGTACATGCAGCGGTGATTGAATCATCAGCGGGGTAAGAAGGAACAACCCCGAGTTTACCTTGAGTAAGAACATACGGTGTTTTATAGCGATCCGGATAGAATTTAAACCAGAGGATTTCATCTTTGAGTCGCATTAAAGCGTCATTAACACCGTTGGATAAAAACGCTGTAAATGATCCTTGGTTTAATGAGGACGAACGAGATCCAATAGTTCCGCTATAGACTTGTTTAGACGAAACGCTATGGGCATTGGTAGGTGGCACAAAGTCAGATACAGGTCGGTTTTCAGCAAAAGCTGGTTCAGCGTAAGAAGCATATACGGCCTTAGCAACTGGCCCGACGTGATCAGCAGTAATAGCAGACAAGAGCTTGACACAGCCACCGGGAATATCACCGGCCTGGTCTCTACCGTTATGAACTTCCCATAACGGGTAATCATATCGCTCTTGACTTACGCCGGGTACTTGAAAGATCTCAGATTCAAGAACAGCACCAACAGCTTCAGAGGTGTATTTAACTTGTGCGACTTCAATAACACCAACAGTGAGCAGCGGTGGACCACCAGCAGCGCCACGAGTCGTTGATAATGCAGCACCTTTAGTTCCTTGTAGAACGTCATAAGCACCAGCAGCAGTAACGATAATTGATGTGATGATACATTTATTGGCAGCATCAGCGGTTCTCGCACAGACTAATGATGTTACACCAGACACAGCAACTACAGAAGTAGAAACACCGACTAGATAACATGTACCTGCGCTGACATCGACTTCATCATTATCCGGACCCGATGCTTCAGGTATAACGATACCACCGGAGATCATTCCGTCCGGGCGAACAACTGGTGAATAACCAGATCGCTCGGACCACAGAGTTACAGCAGACGTAAAGAGTTGATGGTCTCCGGAATCCGTCAACGCTGTCATTGCTGTAACTGCTTGTGAAGCTTCGTAATATAATGCTCCATTTTCAGCAGTATTAGCTAACATCTTAATACCTCCTATTTAAGGTTGAAGATACGGGTTATCATTCATTGTCATATAAGTAAAAGAGAACGTTGCAGTTACAGCAATCGCCGTTTCACCTACTTCAGGATAACCCTCTATCCCACCTGTGACATAATCTACAGTTGTTACATAGCCGCCGAAGCGGTCTTCTACGACTATTGTTTGGCCCTTTGCTACTACTACACCGGAAGAGTTAAGAAGGTTCTCATTATGTAGTAGGAACCCACGCATATCGCGGACTCTGAATGTACCACCGGCGTTACCAAGGGCCCAGGAACCAGTGGTATGGTTGATTCTCATTATTCTTACTGTCGCCCCTGATGTCTGACCCCTGAGTAAGTCACCTTGACTTGGCTCGTTCTGACCGAGGACGAAGGGGATTCGGAATGTCAATCCAAGGATATTGTGCTTTATATCAGCCAAGAGAGGTTCCGCTACGGGTGAGGGATTCTCTGATGACGGATTGAATGCACTGAAACCGAGGATTGTAACTTGCATTGGATTTGATCTTACACCGAGTTGGTGATTGATGTCTTCAGTACCGGGTAAGATTGATATTGCATTGAGATCGTTTTTACCCCAGAAGCGGTAGCCGATACCGACGTTGGCAATGTCGTTACGGTAGCCGTTGGCCAGGGAGATTTCATCTACTTTTGTTTTTATTGCCGCGATAACGAGTTCGCGGATCGTAATGTCATATGCAGGAGGAGAGGTGGTTGTTGTTGTATGAGTAGATGAGGTCGATGTGGATGTCGATGACATTGAAGTAGAACAGGTAGAAGATGTAGAAGATGTTGAGAGCGTTGACAGCGTAGATTGAGTAGAGCACGTAGATGAGGATGTTGATAGTGTTGAAAGTGTAGAGCAAGTAGAACAAGTTGATGAAGATGAAGATGAAGAAGTTGATTGAGTTGATTGTGTTGATAGCGTTGAACACGTCGAGCAAGTTGATGTAGTCGAACAGGACCAAGTAGACCCAGTTGTGTGTGTTGTGGATGAGGTTGTAACTATTGATAGCGTTGAACATGTGGAGGATGATGTAGAAGAGCAGGACCAAGTGGTCATTGTCGTGTAAGTTGATGATGAAGAACAAGTAGAACATGACGTTGTTGATGCTGTTGATTGAGTTGAGCATGTAGATGAAGAGGATGTTGACAATGTTGAAAGTGTAGAACAAGTTGATGAGGATGAGGTTGATACTCCTGTTACTGTTGATAATGTAGAGCATGTGGATGAAGAAGAGGAGGTTGTTGATTCTGTGCTGAGAGTTGAGCATGTAGATGAAGATGAAGTTGAAGATGACGATGTCGTCGATGCGGTTGAGAGAGTCGAGCGTGTAGATGATGATGAAGAAGATGATGTTGAGAGTGTTGATAAGGTCGAACGCGTACTGCTACTTGATGATGTCGTTGACAGTGTAGATGATGATGTCGTTGATTCTGTACTGAGAGTTGAACACGATGAGGATGAAGTTGATGAAGTTGATGATGTTGATAGTGTCGATAATGTAGAGCAAGTAGAGCATGTGGATGAGGATGAAGATGACGTTGTAGATTGAGTAGATTGAGTAGATTGTGTACTAAGAGTTGAGCATGTTGAACATGTTGATGTTGTNCTTCCTGACGCCGTTGATTGAGTNGANCATGTAGATGAAGAGGAAGAGGTTGTTGATTCTGTACTGAGAGTGGAACATGTAGATGAAGAGGAAGAGGTTGTTGATTCTGTACTGAGAGTGGAACATGTGGATGAGGATGAGGATGATGTTGTAGATTGTGTTGAAGCTGTTGATAATGTCGAGCAAGTAGAACATGTAGATGAGGATGAAGTAGACGTTGTCGATAATGTTGATGCCGTTGAGAGCGTCGAACATGTGGATGAAGATGAAGAGGTTGTTGATTCCGTACTAAGAGTGGAGCATGTAGATGAGGAAGACGTTGATAATGTTGAAAGTGTTGAAAGTGTAGAGCAAGTAGAACATGTGGATGAGGATGAAGATGATGTTGTAGACTGTGTCGATGCTGTTGAGAGCGTAGAACAAGTTGAACAAGTGGATGATGAAGAGGAGGAGGAAGTAGAAGATGTTGAGAGTGTTGATAAGGTCGAACACGTACTACTACTGGATGATGTAGTTGATAGTGTCGATGCCGTTGACTGTGTAGACGCCGTCGAACAGGAAGTCGATGACGACGTTGTTAATTCCGTCGATGTCGTACTAAGAGTTGAACAAGATGAGGATGACGTTGAAGCTGTCGAAGCTGTCGAAGCTGTCGATGCTGTACTTAGTGTCGAGCATGTCGAACATGTAGATGAAGTAGAACATGTCGAACAGGTTGAAGAAGAAGTCGAGACTGTTGACAGTGTTGAGCACGTAGATGAGGAAGTTGATTGAGTTGACAATGTAGAGCATGTTGATGAAGAGGAAGTCGATGTTGTCGACAGTGTCGATTCTGTGCTAAAGGTCGAACAGGTTGAACAAGTTGAAGATGATGTTGTTGAAGATGTTGATAATGTCGATGCTGTACTAAGAGTCGAACAGGTCGAACACGATGTTGTTGTACTTGTCGTTGTGCTTGTCGTTGTCCAACCATTAGGATCAGGGCATATGCCTAAGTTCCAATGAAGATTATCCCAATCAACAGAACCGCCAACATTTTCATGTTCATGTATAGCACAATTAACATAAACAAGCTCCGCAGCCCAGGCTCCCATATCACGGGAAGTCATCGCTACCCAACCGGAACCTGCGTCATAGAAACCTTGAAGAACTGTACCGACTCGTTTAACTCTTAGCTTACAACCTGTTATATCAGCTACGTCATCGTCTCTATCTATTTCTACTTCTCCGCCGCCGTTCTCTTGGTACTCTGCAACGAAATCCTCCGCACTACCTGCGGCTTCAATCTCAATACCTACGTGGTAATAATTATCATGAGTTTTATCAGCAATACAAAATATCGCATGGAGTTCTTTACTATCTGTTAATATCCAATCCGCTACATCAATCTGAACATCGAAATCGCCAGCGAGAATTTGATGGCCGAATGCAACTCTTATATTTCTATTGGCACCATTATCTATTGTCAGTCTCATCTGACCGCCGACTGTTGAAACCGTGCCACCGTAATTCTCTACTATCATCCAATGCGTGAGGTTATCAAAATCATCATCTAATTCACATACAGGATAAGTTGAAGTTGTTGTTGAAGTTGATGATGACGTTGTTGATGCCGTGCTGTATGTGGAGAGTGTTGAACAAGATGAAGATGTCGATGAGCAAGAAGACGATGTTGATAGTGTTGATAGCGTAGAACAAGTAGAGGATGAAGAAGATGATGTGGAAGATGATGTCGTAACATCAGTAGATAGTGTTGAACAAGTCGAGCATGACGATGATGTAGATAATGAAGAGGATGTTGTTGACGCCGTTGATAACGTTGAGCAGGTAGAAGAAGTAGAAGAGGAGGAGGATGTCGTTGTCGATATCGTACTGTGAGTGGAGAGTGTTGAACAGGTAGATGATGAGGATGAGGAAGAAGATGTAGAAGTCGATGTTGTTGATAAAGTCGATGCCGTACTAAGAGTTGAGCAAGTTGAGCAGGTAGATGATGAGGAGGAGGATGTTGTAGACTGCGTTGACGCTGTAGTTGATTGCGTGCTAAGAGTCGAGCAAGTTGAACAAGTAGATGATGAAGAAGAAGATGTTGAATATGTACTGAGAGTCGAACAGGTTGAGCATGTAGTCGAAGACGTTGATGATGTAGTTGACAGTGTCGAAGCCGTCGATAACGTACTACACGTAGATGATGTCGAACACGTAGATGAAGACGTTGTCGATAGCGTCGAAGCTGTTGATAATGTAGAACATGATGAAGATGAAGTAGATGCTGTTGAATACGTTGATGATGTAGTTGATATTGTACTGAGAGTCGAGCAAGTTGAGCATGTGGATGAAGATGATGAAGATGTAGTTGATATTGTACTGAGAGTCGAGCAAGTTGAGCATGTGGATGAAGATGAAGAGGATGTCGATGCCGTTGATAACGTCGAACAAGTTGAACACGTTGTAGACGAAGAAGTCGATGCCGTTGATAGTGTCGATACCGTTGACAGTGTTGAACACGATGAGGAGGAAGTTGAAGATGAAGTCGATGTCGTTGATAGTGTCGATTCTGTACTGAGAGTCGAACACGTACTGCAAGTAGTTGAAGAAGAAGATGTCGTCGTACTTAATGTAGGTGCCGTGCTAAGAGTCGAGCAAGTAGAACACGTGGAAGAAGACGAAGAGGACGTTGTAGATTGAGTTGATAACGTTGACAAAGTCGAACATGTAGAACAGGTAGTTGAAGATGATGACGCTGTTGTTGATAAAGTCGAAGCTGTTGATAATGTCGAGCAAGTCGAGCAAGTTGTAGATAATGATGATGTTGTTGTTGATAGTGTCGAAGCTGTTGATAATGTCGAGCACGATGAAGATGAAGTCGAAGCTGTCGATGCTGTGCTAAGAGTCGAGCATGATGAAGATGAAGTTGAAGTAGAAGTCGATGTCGTTGACAGTGTTGATGCCGTACTGAGAGTCGAGCATGATGAAGAAGTAGAAGAAGAAGTTGTGCTTGTTGTTGAAGCTGTCGAAGCTGTTGATAATGTAGAACAAGTAGATGATGAGGAAGTGGAAGTTGATGTTGTTGTTGAAAGAGTCGAAGCGGTCGATAACGTTGAACACGTCGAACAAGTGGAAGTAGAAGTCGATGTTGTCGTTGAGAGAGTTGAGGCCGTTGACAGTGTACTACAAGACGATGATGAAGTTGAAGAAGTCGATGCCGTTGTATGTGTTGTTGATGCTGTTGATAGAGTAGAACAGGTAGATGATGATGATGTTGTTTCTGTTGATGTTGTTGTTATGTCTGTTGATAAAGTAGAACATGAAGAGGATGTTGATGATATAGAGGTTGATGTCGATGATATCGTTGATATCGTTGATATCGAGGATGTCGTTGTCGTAGAAGTCGATGTCGTACTATAGCTCCCCTCCAACACACCTATCTCGGTCATATTCAACGCTCGGTTATAAATATGTAATTCATCTATAACTTTATGGCCATACGCACCAATCATTACTTTTTCAGCGTTATCAACATCATAATCTGCTTGCGTGAATGCATCAGAAGTACCGACAAGAACTTTATCTATATAAAGCTTTAATGTTGTTGTATCTCTTACAGCAACGATATGGTGGGTACCAGCAGTGAGCGCATAGTTATATTGCACGCCTATCCCAGATTTCCACTCTACTAAATTACCACCAACGGCACTGGTACCTCCGTAGAGTTTACCGTTAAAAACAGCAAGAGAGTAGATAGCAGTCTCATCGTCGTGTTTAGGAGCTTTTTCTACCCAGGCGTTTGTTCCGTTCCACTCTAAAAGGTTACCATTAACGTTGGTGGTACCTCCGTAGAGTTTACCGTTAAAAACAGCAAGAGAGTGGATATACTGCTCATCGTCATGTAGATCG
>JGI10211J34971_10002982_pt1 | contig 13634 bp, 9 predicted proteins | sample Etolagsediment_FD_34971 | JGI IMG/M metagenome (IMG submission 34971) | reverse complement strand
AACCTAGTTACCGGTGTGGCCGATGCCAATATGGACAATGCACCTTTAGTTGCTATTGCCGGCCAAGCAGCCACTTCACGCATGCATAAAGAATCGCACCAGGTCGTTGACCTAGTCAGCATGTTCAAACCTATTACAAAATACGCCACTCAGGTTCTAGAACCAGAAACCATTCCAGAAGTCGTTCGTAAGGCCTTTAAACTTGCTGAAGCTGAAAAGCCGGGAGCAACGTTTATCGACTTACCAGAAAATATTTGTGAAATGGACACCGATGAACTGCCTTTGCCAAAAAGTAACAACCGCTTAACCTTTGCTGATAGAGACTTAATTAAAGAGGCTGCCGCACTGGTTCAAAATGCCAAGCACCCGCTTATATTAGTGGGGAATGGTGCAGTGCGTTCTAAGGCGAGTAAATACATCCAGGCCTTTGTAGAACGACATAAAGTACCCGTTGTAAATACCTTTATGGCAAAAGGGATTATCCCGTTCTATAACGACATGGCGATGGGCACGGCTGGTTTACAAAAAGGTGATTATGAAAACGGCGGATTTGCCAAAGCCGATTTAGTCATCTGTGTTGGGTTTGATATGGTGGAATACCACCCTCACCTATGGAATCCAAACAACCTGCACACTATTATTCATATTGACACTAAAAAGTCCGAAGTCGATAACCGCTATATTCCAGAAATTGAACTGATTGGAAATATTGGCCCAAACCTAAAAGCGCTGGGCGAAGCAATAGAGACCCCCATTGAATCGACCGATATTGAATTCCACCTGCGTCATGCCATGATTGAAGAGATGAACCGTTGTCGTAAAAGTGATGCCTGGCCAATGCTTCCACAAAAAATTATTTGGGATTTACGCACCGCCATGGGTTCTTCCGATATTGCCATCAGCGATGTCGGTGCCCACAAAATGTGGATGGCGCGGATGTTCCGCTGCGACGAACCTAACACCTGTATTATCTCCAACGGCTTTGCCGGAATGGGCATTGCTGTTCCGGGTGCCATAGCGGCAAAACTCGCTTATCCAGAAAAAGGCGTGGTGGCGGTAAGTGGTGATGCCGGCTTTATGATGAACTCACAAGAGATTGAAACTGCCTTACGCTCCAAAACCCCAATTGTTATTTTAATTTGGAATGACAGTCAATACGGTCTAATAGAATGGAAACAGAAACGTCGTTTTGGACGCTCAGCCTACATCGATTTCAAAAATCCAGACTTTGTTGCCTACGCCAAATCTTTTGGTGCTGAGGGGGTGCGTATCGAGTCTGCAGACCAATTATTACCTGCCTTACAAGCCGCATTAAAGAATCCAACGGTCACCATTATTGACTGTCCAGTTGACTACTCTCAAAATGACCGTTTAACCGAATTAATGGGCAATGTGCTATCTGAAATAGAAGATTAAAAATGCTTGATTATAGTTAACTTTTATAGCCAAAATTAACTTATAGAAAAACATGGTGTTATTATTGCTAGTGATTTTAAATTAAAATTTCTTGCTCAATAGGGTGATACCAATGAAAAAAACAATATTAATAACGCTACTTGCGGGCTTTATCACAACCGTCTTAAGCGGTTGTGAAGAAACCAGTCAAAGTTATGTCGACTTTACAAAAACCGCTAGCGAACCCTATGTCATGAATCATGCAAATGACACCTCTCGCACTAAATACAATCAACCTCTTCCAGATATATCAGAACTCGGTCTAGACCAAACCAAAGTCAATTTAGGTAACCAACTGTATCACGACACACGTTTATCGGGTAATGGCAAACTTTCATGTGCAAGTTGTCATGGTTTAACGATTGGTGGCGATGACAATATGGCGGTGGCTGTTGGCATTGACGGTCAGTTAGGCCCAATCAACTCACCCACCGTTTTAAACAGTGGCTTTAACTTTAAACAGTTCTGGGATGGACGAGCACACAACCTGCGTAACCAAGCGGAAGGCCCTGTCGAAAACCCAATTGAAATGGGAGCAAAATGGATTGATGTCGTCCCAAAAATTCAAGCGGTTCAAACCTACATTGCCTTATTTGATGAAATTTATCCTCACGAAGGGATTACTAAGTTCACCATTACCGATGCCATTGCCGAGTTTGAACGCAGTTTAGTCACCCCTGCCCCCATTGATGATTACCTTCGTGGTAATGACGATGCCTTAACTAAAAACCAAATTGTCGGTTATAAGAAGTTCCAAACTTATGGTTGTGTGGCTTGCCATCAAGGGGTTAATTTCGGATCAAACATGATGCAAAAATTTGGCGCTTTAGAAGCTTACTTTAATGATAATCAAGTTGAAACGGATGTCGATAAAGGGCTTTATAACACAACCAAACAAGAAAAGGATCGTAACGTTTTTAAAGTACCGACCTTACGTAACATTGAACTGACCGCCCCCTACTTTCATAATGCAGGAGCTAAAACCCTAGATGAAGCCATCAATATAATGGGGTTAAACCAACTGGGTCGACAAATACCAGAGGAAGATCGTGCACAAATTGCTGACTTCTTGACCACATTGACTGGTGAACTTAGCGTTAAACCATTAAGCCCACCTAAAGAATAGTCAGGAGAAAAATCATGCAAGGAATCACACAAAAAATTCTTATCTCACTAATTGGGCTTATTATTCTGGCGGTAGTCGCGGTTGTGGTTATTAAACCGGCTATTAATGTTAAACATCATGAAGAGTACCAAAGAGGCTTCTCTCATCTTGAAAACTACTATTTAAAAACCAGTGAAAATGCTTATAAAATTACCCAAGGTGGAATTGGGCACTACGACTATTTACAGGGTAACTTAGTTAAGTTAAAGCGGTATGCAAACGCGATGATTTATACACCAGATTATATTGATGTAGATACTGCGAACAAATTGAAAAATGAAATCACGAATATTATTAATCAAGTAGAAACCATAGACCAAGATATTATTGAATTTATGCGTGTAAACTCGCTGTTAAATAACTCTAAAAGTTACCTACCCATCTTGTTACGTGAATATAAAATTTCTGAAAAAACCATGCATGTAAAACAGCTTCTAGCCTACCTAGAAAAGCAACTAATGCAATACGCTAATAGTGATGAAGGCATCACGGCCACTCAAATTTTAAACACTCTCAAGACAATTAAACAGTTCAATCAATCCATTACCACAGCGAATATGATTAATCTAGAAACTCATGTCAAAATTGTTCTAGATTACCAAGTAGCGGTTAACCAAGTTTTAAATAAAATCAATCAGTCTAATTTTGAGTCAACCATTCAAATCGCTCAAAAAACCTACAATGAAAGTTACAAAAAAACCTATGCATTAACCGTATTGCTGTCTAATGTTTTAATTGGATTAGTTATCGCATTATTAGTACTTATTTCCATTTTAATGACTCTCGTGGGTAAAAGCTCTAAACAGGCCGAACAATCCAGCCAAGATTTAGCCATTAAGCTAAATGAACTTGATCAACAAAAGCAAATTGCAGACAAACAAGTTGCTGAAATTAAACAAGCCCAGGCAGAAGTGGCCGTTCACCAAAAAAATGCCGAAGAGAATAATGCAAAACTCTCCTTAGCCATCTCTCAAATGAATCAACTCATGCAAAAAGTAGCGGAAGGGAACTTCTCAGAACGTTTAAACTCGGCTGATTTTGAGGGCGATTTAACCCAATTACGCAGCAGTGTTCATAATGCGTTAGATAATCTTCAAGCGAGTATGAAAGAGATTGGTGACGTTGCCAGTAATTTATCGAATGGGGATTTAAGTAGTAAAATTACCGGACAGTATGGCGGTGAGTTAAATCAAGTTAAAAACTCGATTAACGGATCCATTGAAAATTTATCGCAGCTTATTTCAAAAGTGTCTGATGCTTCAGTCAGTATTCAACATAAAATTATTCAAATCAAAAGTGACTCTAATGAAGTTGCACTCAGTTCAGACCGTCAATCTAGTACGTTGATGTCGACTATGCAAGCGGTTGACGATACCTCAGACAAAATTAAATCAAATACTGAAAATACTCGCCATGCAACCAACATTACTAATGAGCAGGCCACTGCTCTAAATGAAGGGTTACAAGTGATGAAACAGATGGTTGAAGCGATGGATGATATTAAACACTCATCTGAAAAAATCGCCGACATTATTAACCTAATAGACAGCATTGCTTTCCAAACCAACCTACTTGCTTTAAACGCAGCGGTAGAGGCTGCACGTGCCGGTGAACAAGGTCGTGGCTTTGCTGTCGTAGCCGGTGAAGTTCGTAATTTAGCAGGTAAGTCAGCGGATGCCGCTAAAGATATCTCAGGCTTAATTTCAGACTCTAATAACAAAGTACAAGCAGGCGTTAATTTGGTCAATAGTGTGAATGACTCTTTAGAGAGCATTAAACAAAAGGTCGTTATTCTTCAAGAAGCGGTTGAATCCATTGATCAAGCCAGTAATGATCAGAGCCACAGTGCTCAAAACATTATTCACGCAGTTTCTGAAGCTGAAAACATTAGTAAACAAAACAGTCAAATGATTAACCAAACTGCTCAACAAATTAATGAGATGGTAAATACAACCGAGACTTTAGAACAGCTAGTAAAAGCCTTTAAACTGCATTAAACTAAAATTTAAACTGAACAGGCCTGTTCAGTTTCTTTTATTTAAAAAGGGACGGCTATGATTTATATTCGACGTAATTCCGATAACGAAATTATTGAAATTGATTTCTCTCCTGCCCCACACCTAGAAGAAATTGGCTTATTCGATCCAGAATTAAAAGCGTTTCTTGAAAGTTCAGAACACAGCGAAGAGTTAATTAAAACCGTTTTAGATAAACTCGATATGGATATGGTTCGAGTCATTGAAGATCTGGTTGATATATTAATTGATAAGGATGTCATTCGTTTTACCGACCTTCCTAAACCCGTGCAAAACAAACTGTTGTTTAAAAAGAATATTCGTAATGCTTTGCAAGAGGAGAACAGTATTTTAAATAACGATGAGATTATCCTAAATTACTAAATCCATTTATGGTTTTAGCTTAAGAGCTGCTTCAAGTCGCTTCTGAGTTGTTTGCGGAGAGTGCGTTCTTTTGGCAAGCAATGCATAGGCTATTGGAATAATCCATAGACTTAAAACCATCGCAAACGCCACGCCAAAAAACAAAATAATCCCTAAAATATAACGGGTTTCAGAACCCGCCCCACTTGAAAATATAAGTGGGATAGTCCCTGCCATGGTCGTAATCGTAGTCATTAATATGGGTCTTAAACGTAAGCTGGTTGATGTAATCAAAGCACGATACAACGACAACCCTTGATCTCTTAACTGATTGGTAAACTCCACAATCAATATGCCATTTTTAGTTGCTAAACCAAGCAATAACACCAGTGCTATTTGACTGTATATATTCAAACTCATGCCAAAATAGAGCAACGCAAAAATCCCACCAGTTAATGCTAAAGGCACGGTAAACAGAATGATAAACGGGTGCACAAAGCTCTCAAACTGGGCGGCAAGAACTAAGAATATAACCACCAGTCCAAAGATAAAGACAAAATAGAAAGATTGAGACGCATTTTGAAAATCGCGTGATTGACCACGATAATCAATAACCGCGGTATCTGGTAATGTTTCACGCACCGTCTGTTCTAAGTAACTTAACGCCTCACCCAATGCTAAATTATCATCCAACTTTGCATTTAAAGTAATGGCACGCACTCGATTAAAGCGGTTTAAACTTGAGGCGACTCCACGCGTGGTGTACTCGGTTAACTCTGATAACGGAATCATTTGGTTGCTGGTTTCGGAGCGCATAAAAATTTGTTCTAAATCTTTGGGCGATTTAAACCACTCATGTCCCGCTTTAATATAAATATCATACTCTTCCCCTTTATACTGAAAAGTCGTCGCTCTCTTACCCCCTAACAGCACTTGTAAGCTCTCTGAAATGGCTTCGTGTGACACACCCAACGCTTTGGCTTTTGCATAATCCACGGTTAAATTTAATTGGGGTTTATTCGGTTCGTAATCCCAATCCATATTGGTTAGACCTGGATTGTTCTTTTGAATCGCCTCATCCATTAGCGTTTGCCAACCTTCTAGCTCCTCATAACTTGAGCCACCAATAACAAATTGCACCGGGTTAGAAATTCTGCCACCAATTGAAGAACGCATCACAGGAAAAGCTTTAACACCGGTTAGATCGGCCAATTTTGTTTGAGTCTCTTTCATTATTTGAGCCGCAGGTCGACGCTTAGACCAATCATCTAATACCACTATAATAATACCGCTGTTAAAAATTTCACCGTTTCCAAATGAACGCGGAGTTCTCACTAACAAGCGTTTAACTTCCCCGCTTTCTACTAATGGCATTAAACGCGTTTCAATCTCTTGCGCATAACTTTGCATATAATCAAACGTTGCCCCTTCTGGGCCTTTCATCATAATAAAGAAAACGCCTCTGTCCTCTTTGGGCACATACTCCTGCTTAATATCTTGACTGTAATAGACCCCTGAAGCCAATACACCGACAAAAAACAACAGGCCTACCCAAGCGTAACGCAGACTTTTAATTTGAAACTTTTTAAACAGCGTTAACATTTTTGATTTTGATCTGGCTTTTTTACTATCCAAATTTTGAAGAGGCGTTTTTGACCCTTTTAACAAATTTGACGCTAGAGCGGGAGAAAAGGTTAAAGCGACCCAACTAGAGAAAATAACCGCCACCGCCAAGGTAATTGCAAATTCAGAGAATAAACGTCCTACTTGCCCTTCTAAAAACGCAATCGGCATAAAAACAGCGACTAAAACCAATGTGGTCGCAATAACCGCAAACCCAACTTGTCGCGTTCCTAAATAAGCAGCTGCAAGCGGTTGATAGCCTTTATCTAAATGTCTTTGGGTATTTTCTAGCACAACAATAGCATCATCGACAACCAAACCGATTGCTAAAACTAACGCTAAAAGGGTCAGTAAGTTAATGGAAAAACCAAGTGACCATAATACAAAAAACGTCGCCATCAAGGAGACCGGTAAAGTCACCATTGGAACCAATGCTGCCCGCCAATTTTTTAAGAAAATTAGCATAATTATGACGACCAAACCTAAAGCGATAAACAAAGTTTTATATACCTCATCAACTGCTCTTTGAATGAACACCGACGAGTCATAACTGTCGTTCAGTATCAAACCGTCTGGTAAGGTTTTATTGATGGCGTTTTTTCGGTCTCTTGCTAGTTTGGCAACACTTAATGTATTGGCATTGGACTGTTTAATAATTCCTATTCCAACCATCGGTTGTCCGTTACCATTAAACGAACGACGATTTTCAATGGTGCCTAATTTGACATCGGCAACTTGACTAAGCAATAGCTGACCAATTTGATTGTCCTGTTTAATGATTAAATTTTTAAAATCTTCGACTGACCTAAGCGGTTTATTGACTTGAACATTAAAAAGTATGTGTTCACCCTGAATCGATCCAACCGGGAGTTCTACATTGGCTTTTCTGAGTTGAGCTTCAATATCTTGGCTGGTAATGCCGTAGGTGGCCATTAATTGTGGGTTTAACCATATGCGCATCGCTAAAGATTGACCACCGCCAATGCGCACTCGACCTACTCCGTCTAATACTGAAAATCGATCGACCAAATAACGCTCTGCGTAATCGGTTAATTGAGGTACCGTCATCTGGTCACTATTAAGGTTGAACCACATAATGACCGAATCATCGCCATCTGCTTTTTCTACTTCAGGTGGGCTGGCCTGTTCAGGTAAGTTATCTAAAATACGTGAAATTCGGTCACGAATGTCGTTTGCAGCGGCATCAATATCTCGCTCTATACTAAATTCGACTTTAATTTTTGATTGACCGTCTTGCGAACTGGATTCTATAAATTGAATGCCGGATATACCAGAAATTCGATTTTCAATGACTTTAGTAATGCGTGTTTCAACCACCTGTGCAGACGCACCCAAATAATCGGTATCGATGGTAATGATCGGTGCATCCACATTGGGATACTCTCGCAGACTCATCTTGTCAAATGCCATTAACCCAAAGGCAAACAGCAGTAAAGAGACAACCGATGCTAACACCGGCCGTTTTACAGCCGTATCAGATAACCACATTGTTAATTACCCTGCTGTTGAGTTAATGTTTCTTTATTNTTCGTTTTGGNCTTTAGTAAATCTTCTTGCGCTAAATCATTCTCAAAAGCCTTAATTGACACCGTACTTTTTGGTTTTACACGCATCACTCCTTGGCTTACTACAAGATCGTTTTCTGATAAACCAGAACGAATTTCAGTGTATTTATCGCCTACTTGGCCTGTTTTAATTGTTACTTTTTCAGCTTTATAAGACCTGTTTTCAGCCTCTTTTAAACGATAGATATAATTGTGATCACCTAACATCAGCACCGCACTATTTGGCACCACAACAACGTGTTTTTCAGATAAATTAATTTGCGCTTTAACCATCATATTGGTTTTTAATTTACGTTCTTTATTATCAATATGTGCACGTACTTTGATCATTCTAGATTGTGCTTCAAGTTGAGGGGCAATCGCGACTATGTGACCTTTGAATGTCCTGTTAGGGTAAGCTTCATTTTTGGCCAAGATGGTTTGGTTAATTTCAATCTCTGACAAGTAGCGGGTTGGAACTAACACATCGAGTTTCATCACATCAACATCATCTAATGAGACCAAAACATCGCCTGTTTCAACTTGATTACCCACTGAAATATCACTAAAACCTAATTGACCTTTAAAGGGGGCAAGGACTTTACGATCATCTATTTGTACTTGAATATTTTTTTGTTTGGCCAAAGCGGTTTGCCATGCCGTGTACTTCTCGTCAATTTGTGACTGCGTCACCAACGAACTGTCTTTAATATCCAACAAACGTTGATGTTGGCGACGAGTATCAATAACTTCCAATTGAACCTGTTTTAATAACGCCTGTTCTTCAGCGTCATTAAATTCAAACAGCAACTGATTTTTAGAGACCATTTGGCCATCTGTAATATGAATTTTATGCACTCTTTCAGAAACAGGTGCGGAGAGGTGAGTTGATTGAAAGGCTCTGAGACTGCCTAAAGCAAATAAGGTATTCGTTTGCGTCTGACTTTTTACTTTAAAAGCAATTATTTCCGTCACCGGAGCTGAATAGACTGGTGATGAAATAAACCCAATAAAGAGAGAAATTAGAGATAAAAACAACCTGGACATCATAGTTTGATTACTCTTTATAAGATCAGTTAATTAACAAGATTATGGCTACAAATTACACACTTTATTAGATAATTAATATACCTATTTTTTTGTAATTAAAAACCGAATAAAATTAATTGATTAATCTACATGAGTAATAAACGTTTTTAATGGCTCTCTTGTAGAAGTTGGCTTTTGACAACCTGGTTTATGGTGCCCTATGTATAGGGCACCAATCAATTCTATTTGCTTTGAATCAATATTTAATTTCTTAATAGTTCGTTCATCTTTCAGGATAGGACCTGTACTCCACTGAACCCCTAACTGCAAACTATAAGCCATTAATTGAAAGTTTTGAATTGCACACGAACACGCTGCATAATCTTCTTTTTGAATAACTCGCTCTTCGTTTAAAACTTGTCCTACTAAGACAATTTTAGGAATTGCCATAAATTTTTTAACTGATTTAGAGTAGATATTTTGATACAAATCAGACGAACTATCCGCATTTTTTAATGCTCTATTATCAGCATAAATATGAGCAAGAAGCTGCTTGGCTTGATCACCTATAATCCAAAAACGCCATGGTTGAGTTAACTTATGATTAGGAGCCCAACGTGCGGCTTCTAAACACTCATAAATAACATCATCTTTAATAGGATGAGTTTGAGCATCGGCAAATTGATAACAGGTTCGTCTGTCTTTAATCAATTTCATCAAAGAATCACTTGTAAATCGGGTCATCATCGCTTTATTATGGTCTCATTATTGTTTAATCTGTAACAGGCAGTGGCCCAATTTTCAGTTTTTCGGTATTATCCATTAAATGACCTACGGTTAACAAGCCAACAACACAGTGTATAAGTTGTTAGGGTTTGTGGATAACTCGCTAAAAAACGCGTTCTCAAATTTTTATCCACAAAACATGCACGCTTATCCACCCCACTTATCTAAAGCGTAGTACAGACACTACACACAAGCTAATTTATTGTTATAGTTTGGATAAATCTATTTATCAACAGTATTGCCCTCCACTAAGAGTAATAAAGAAAAGGTTAAATAGAAAACTATATACTTTATATATTAATAAACCCCATCCACAAATAATAAGTAAATTATGACTCTAAACGAACTTAAATACATTGTTGCTGTTGCCAAAGAGAAACATTTTCGCAAAGCATCAGAAACGTGTTTTGTTAGCCAACCAACACTGAGTGTTGCCATTAAGAAGCTTGAAGAAGAGCTTGGCGTTATTTTGTTTGAAAGACGTAAACAAGATGTGCTTATCACGCCAATTGGTCAAAAAATCATTAAAATTGCTGAAAATATGCTTGAGCAAAGTAAATCTATTAAACAACTTGCACAAGAATCCCAAGGTAATCTCTCTACAGAACTTAAAATAGGGGCAATCTATACTATTGCTCCTTATTTGCTTCCAAAGTTAATTCCCAGTTTTCAAAAACATGCACCGAATGTTCCCGTTATTATTGAAGAAAATTACACGCACGTTTTAGCAGAAAAATTGCAAACAGGTGAAATTGATATTGCGATTCTTTCTCTACCATTTGAAGAACCAAATATTGAAACGTTTACCCTTTATGAAGAACCTTTTAAAATAATTTTGCCAAAACAACATCCTTTCATCAAAGACGATAATCAAATTGAAGTAGATGAAATTAAAGATGAAACCATTTTGCTTTTAGGTGCAGGCCACTGCTTTAGAGATCAAGTGGTTGAAGCTTTTCCTAAGTTAATGAATTTGAATAACCAAAGTAGCCAACTTCAAAAAACATTTGAAGGCAGTTCACTTGAAACTATTCGATATATGGTCGCATCGGGTGCAGGTATCTCTATATTTCCTTGTACATCGCTTTCAAATCACGATGAGAGCCTTTTTAGAATAAAAGAGCTGGCTAACCCTACCCCAACCAGAAAAGTCGCTTTAGCATGGCGTAAGAGCTTTCCAAGAAAAGAGGTCTTAGAACGATTTAAGCAATCTATTTTGGATATAGAAATACCCTGTACAATGCCTTTAACCTCTTAATTAAATAAATAGAATTTACATTATGAAAAAACTAAACAGCCTATTAATTAGTGGCCTAATAAGCCTGTCTTTATTAAGTTCTCAAGCAAGTGCAACAATTCAATCGGATGTTGAGCCATTAAAGCCTGCTAAGACTATGAACTCTGAAGATCCGTATGAAAAATTTAATAGAAGTGTTTACGCTTTTAATATGGGATTTCATAACTTGGTTGGTGCCCCTATTACGAATGTTTATTTAAACTATGTACCCTCACCAGCACAAACTGGATTTAAAAACTTTTTTAGTAATTTAACGGTGCCTTTAGACGCATTCAACAGTTTATTACAGGGGAAAGTTGAACAGAGTCTTGAAAGTTTTATGCGGTTTACTATTAATACTACTTTTGGAATAGGGGGATTATTAGATATTGCGACACCAGCAGGCCTGCCTAAAAAAGACGAGGACTTTGGGCAAACTTTATCGGTTTGGGGGGCTTGGAATGAAGCCTCTTTTGTGATGGTGCCTTTTATAGGCCCTCAAACAACCCGAAGCATTATTGGAAGTGTGGGTGATTCTATGGCTGATCCTGTTTATGTGGCTTCTGATATAGACAAAGAAAAAAGCGGTATCGTGCTTGGAAGTGCGTTTGTTAATTACGCTGACGTTGCACCTTATATTGAAACTTTAAAAACCCAACCTGACCCCTATATTTTTATGCGTGAAAGTTATTTGCAATTTAGAACCAACTTAATTTATGACGGTCAACCACCAGTCGTTAATTTAGATGACTTTAATTTTGAGTGATTAAACTCTGTATCAGAGACACGTGATTTAATTCCAGTTTTTAGCATAATAGTCTTTATTTTTAACCTAAAATAGCCCTACCTATTTTTTAAAGTTATCTACGGTTAACACCTTGAAATACGCTTTATTGATTGACTATCAATCAGTATCTGTTAGCCTTTCTCGTTTATAAATTCTCTTTATGATAGGCCGATGATATTATGAACTTTTTAGCATTCAATCTTCCGATTGCGGTGTTATTGCCCTTCTTTGGTGCGATTCTAGTTGCGTATTCAGCAAAATTTAATCGATTAGCGGCAGCCTATACCAGTGGCTTAATCACTCTATTAAGCATTGCCTTTTTATTTCCATCAATGATTCAAGTGTTTGGTGGAGAGACCATTATCCAAAGCTGGTCATGGATTGAAGGCATTGGACTTTTCTTTGCCTTTCGATTAGATGGTTTGGCACTTCTGTTTGCTCTGTTAATTTTGGTTATTGGCTTATTAGTCATTATCTACGCTCGTTACTATCTTGCTAAAAAAGATTCTATGGGCCGTTTTTACGCCTACATGATGCTGTTTATGGGCTCTATGTTAGGGATAGTGCTTTCAGAAAACGTCTTGCAATTGGTGGTTTTTTGGGAGCTAACTTCAATCACCTCTTTTTTATTAATCAGTTATTGGCAACACCGCAAAGATGCTCGAGAGGGTGCAAGAATGGCACTGGCGGTAACCGGTGCCGGTGGTTTGGCTTTATTAGGCGGGGTCTTACTGCTAGGTAATATGGTTGGCAGTTATCAATTAACCGATATTTTGGCTCAAGGCGATTTAATTCGTGGACATGCTTTATATGAAGTGACCTTAGTTTTAATTTTAATTGGGGTATTTACTAAATCAGCTCAATTTCCGTTTCATTTTTGGCTTCCCCATGCAATGGCTGCACCGACCCCTGTTTCGGCCTATTTGCACTCAGCTACCATGGTCAAAGCGGGTATTTTCTTATTAGCACGTTTTTTCCCCGTTCTATCTGGCACCGATATCTGGACCATATTGGTTGGGGGTGCCGGAATGATTACCCTATTAATTGGTGCTTATACCGCTTTATTTAAACACGACTTAAAAGGCTTACTGGCGTATTCAACCATCAGTCATTTGGGATTAATTACGTTATTATTTGGGTTTGGTACTCAATTAGCCGCTGTTGCAGCGATTTTTCATGTAATCAATCACGCCACTTTTAAAGCTTCATTGTTTATGGTGGCCGGAATCATTGATCATGAAACGGGCTCGCGTGATATGCGTAAATTGAATGGACTTCTCAAATACATGCCGCACACGGGTGCTTTAGCCATTATCGCTTCGTTAGCGATGGCTGGAGTACCTTTATTAAACGGGTTTTTAAGTAAAGAGATGTTTTTTGCGGAGGCTGTGAGTGCCACCCAAGCGTCTGTTTATGCTTGGGCGATTCCAGTGCTCGTAACGGTAGCAGGGATCCTTTCAGTGGCCTATTCATTCCGTTTTATTCATGATGTATTCTTTAATGGCGAGCCGGTGGATTTACCCAAAACACCGCACGAACCGCCACGTTTTATGAAGATTCCAGTCGATTT
>JGI10211J34971_10002981_pt1 | contig 13635 bp, 13 predicted proteins | sample Etolagsediment_FD_34971 | JGI IMG/M metagenome (IMG submission 34971) | reverse complement strand
GGGGGGGAGAAGAGCGAGGACAGCAAATATGAAAAGGAGAAGAGAGATGCGTTAAACGATGCTCTGGCGGATGTGTTAGGGAGTGCGGCAGGAAAACTGAAAGATGCGGGTGTACGGGCGCTGAAGGAAGCTGCGCTGCGTAAGCTCGGGATTGAAAGGGGTAAGCACGATGAAGACAAGGACAAGAAGGGATATTATTATGGGGACGAGACGCATTACGATACGAGTACTTACGTGGTTTGGTGGATGATGATCATACTTTTAGGGGTGGGGGTTGCGTTATGCGTTTGGTGTGTGTTTGTTCGGCACCTATTTAGCAATTTTGCGATATTAGTGGTTGCGTTATTGGTGGGGTATTTTTTGTACATTACTTTTCTATTTCCGTATTGGCATGAGAGCGTACATGCTGATTGACGGGGCGTCCGTGTGGAATATAGAAGAGGGGGAGAGGGGGAAAGGAGAAGGATGGGATGACTTATCTTGGAAGCGGCTGGGTAAGAATGAATGATGGATATGGTTCCGACCTCGTTATAGAACATGAATTCCTCCTGATTGTATTTGACGATGAAATCTGTTTTTCCGGAGTTCATCATTACTAGTAGTTTGACGATTTTGGCCAGGAACATGACACTTGTTCTTCTAGCGACGGAATAAATATCGGCCTGGGCGTTGGGTTGTGAGTTTGCATAGGCAGTGATGAAGAGCGCAGCTGCAGTGGTCTTGCCGAGACGCCGGGTCGCCTTGATAAGGACTTCTGGCTTCAATTGGTCGACTTTAAACTTTTCCAACAGATACTCCATGCGATTCTGTAAATCACCCTGCATGATTTGTGGTAAAGCGGCACAGATCATAGAATTGACCATGATTTGTTGCTGTTTCGATAAACGCCATCCTAAATCAGCCAATTTGTCAAGATTGTCTTGAAGCCGTTCTAGACGCTTATCTCCACTCCTTACGGTCGACTTTCGTTGTCTTTTCGGTCTGTACGCTTCGACCAAGTCTGTATGTTTATACCCTCGTTGTCTTTCCAAAAACGCGGGTTCCGTCGCTTGAACAAAACGTTCACATAACTTTTTAAAAGAAAAAACCCTTATAACCATCCTATTGCTTCCGTTCCACCCGGTGTCTCTCCACTTGTATTTGAATTTAATCCATTCTCATTCTTAAATCACTTAATAGTATAGCTTTTATTCGCTTTGTTTATCAATATACGGCTTTTTATATTCATAAAACATACAAAAATCACTGCAAAATCAGTCCGTTATATGGACGTCCAGGTGCAGCTCCAGTCAAAGCAATCTGAACGATATTCTTTGTAGACATAGCCGTTGCGTCTTTGATGCATGCAAGAAGCCCTTCCAAAGCATTATCTCTGTCTTGGTGGTACCTAAAAAGCTGACCCTTGTCCAATTTACTTTTGTCAACGTCGACTTCGGCAAACGGCGAACCAACCCTATCCTCTTTCTCATTCAGGAAAAATCTCATTGCAGCGGCAATCCGTATAGTCGATGCCTCAGTAGGTTCTTGCAGTCCCTCTTCCTTCGCAGCCGATCGTGTCTTTAACTTAGTTTTAAGATTTTCATATACCACATCTACAGAATCTCCCTTAGTCTCTTGAGCGAGTGCAACGACACGTGCGACGACGTTAAGATAATCTCCAAACTTAGCAGCGCTATATTTAGAGTATGATCCAGGAACCGAGGGAACGCGTTCGGTTTTCTTGTCACTTTTTGCGACTTCGATGATTTTATCAGCGAGGAACTTCTTGTTGGAAACCTGGTCTTTTGGATCGTATGGCTTGAGATAGGGGGTGATACGGTGGGGGTTTTCACCAGAGATTCGACCACGTTGAGCACGGATTTTTCTGATTTCGGCGTCGTCTTCGGGGACATCAAAGACTAAGAAATCCCTGGGGTTGTATACTTGGTGGTATCCGTTGATTTGTTGACAGATACCTCCATTAAAAACGGGCAGCATATGACGGTCGTGTTCACCGAGCAAGTTACGTTCAGCGGGAGTTCCGGCGATTCCGGCGTACTGGATTTGGGATAAGATATCGTGCTTTGAGTCGCCTCTTGTTCCCAATTCATTGAGAGATGCAGATACATGTAGGGTACTTTCGGACGTTACAGAGGATGCGAAGCGTCGCTTAGTACGGATATGCTTGTTGCCGGTTTCTATAAAGGTCAAGTCATATTTATGGATATCGGTGGTATCTTCGGGGTCGGCTCCTGGGACAGAATACTTGGCGCTTTGACTGGCCTTTCTTTTTGCGGAACGTTTTGCGATTTGATCTTTAGCATTGTATGCATTTTGAACACGCAAACCTTGTTCGGCCTGTGGGTTAAATCGCGCACCGTACGGCGCATCTGCACCATAGAGACCTCCGCCGCCTGCTCCGCCGTATGTTCTTGGACCCGACATTTTTTTTGTAAAAGGGTAAAAGGGAAAAAGGGAAAAAGAAAGAAATCGACTTTAAAATGGATAAGCTGTTGTCGACGCTATAATCGAGGTCGGGGACACAGTTAGTAATGAATAACGGTGTCGCTGGTTTTAAATGAAGAATTTTTATTTTTACTTTCGTTTGTTTCTTCATTGTTTGTTGATAGGTTGCCTTTAGATTTTTTTTTTCATTGGAAAAAATTTTCCTGATGCAATTAAAACAGGTTGATCAACGACAAATGCGGATTTTGCATGATGGTGATTGGCGGAAGATCGACCGTTGCGGCCGCATCATGCCATGCTCTTGAAGCAGATTTCATATCATCAGTGGGGGGAGGGAGCATGGTGTGTCCTACAGGTATCACTTCAGCATATTTAATTCTTCCATAATCGTCCGTGTACTGCAAATCACTAAGGGACGGCCATCTTCGTTCGTGAGATGTCCACGGCACGATTTGAACCGGCTTTCTCATAAATTCGTAGTCACTTGGTGTCATTCTTGGCAGAGTCAATTTAGTCCTTTCGTGCATATTTGCATTTGCACGGTATTCGCCAGCGGTGATTTCAACGCCTTTGACCAAAAAGAAAAGAAGCTGGTTTGATGTTTGCACTTGATCTCCCCAGATATTTGGTACCTAGAAAAAAGAAAAAAAAAAGTAAATATTATGGACTTTTCACTTATAAATTTTCTCAAAGGGTATGGAACGGAGTCTAACCTTGTATGTGATTTCCGCTGCACTCATGACTAGTGCTTTTCCTACACTACGGTCAGAGATATGTCCTCGTCTATCTGCGCCATGCATTTGACTAACTACAAAACCGTCAAACGCCCATTGTCGGCACACATCTGCTGGTTCAAGGGATGTCTGTTCGAAATAGTCTCCGGGGTTTGCGGTGGACAGTTTTTTTTTGACTTGTGTTTTGAATAGGAGAGCATTCAAAGCACACAAGGACATCATGGTGTCTTCCCCGGGAACGTGTCGACCTCTAGAATGCAGTCTTCTATCAGATTTCCAAACGCTTGTGTCATTACTTTGTTTACGTATGAACATGGCAGTGCCTATATCAAACGAGTCGAGTCCGGGTGACGAGAAGCTAGTTGGAGTTCTGACGATATGGAGGGCGTCATTTACGTTGAACATGGGCGAATTCAATGACATTTCGGAAAGGGGTGAGGCTGGGGCCTGGCCACGAAGAACATTCTGAACGGAATCGGGTGTTGTAGGAGCGATTTCTCCGGCAAGTGGCCTATGACGTTCTACACCTGGCCACGTACTACCTCCTGAACCAAACGAAGGCCATGACTCTACTCCTGCTGCGGGTCGTATGGCGTCTGCAGTTGGAATACGGACACCACTGGCTCTTTTAGTGGTTAATGTGTTAAAGGGTGTTCGTGCGCGGGCCTCGGCTGCCCCTGGCGATATACCCGGGGGGTTTCCAAATGGTTGGTAATTAACGGTGCTCCCGGCAATCGACATTGTTTCTTTTTTTTCGTCGCTGTCTTCTCCTTTTGCAACACTAATATATATTGATGAATGATTGCTAGATAAAAGAAATACAATTTTAAAATATTATTCTTCTGGAAGACTTGATCAACATATGTTAATGATTATCGTTTAATGATTGAAAAAATATATTTATGTAGAGACTTGGAGATCGTTTCTTTCCGATAATATGCCTGCTATAAGAATCCAATCGAGAGCAAATTTGGCGGTAAAAGAGAGAAAAATGTAATAGATTTCATAGTTCACGAAATCTTTGAACAATGGGATCGAAAGGTAATGGAAAAGTGCGTTTGCAGCGAACAAAGTGAATAGAGCAAACAGTACGAGGATGACGGTATACACGAACCAAGGAAGATCTTTTGATGAAGAAACCGCGGTAAAGAAGTATGTGAATATCGGAAGCCATTGAATCAAAAATATAAGGCATCCGATGAGAAAGAATCTCCATTTGACGTTTCTTAGGGATTTTCCCGAAAAAGTACGATATCCAATGTTGTCTACTTCAAAGTAAAAGCCACCAACAACCATTAATCCGATATTGAGAAATGCCTGGGCGACCAAAAGAAATGCGTTGCTTATACCAGCCAGCAAAGAAATAACGATGATCATTAAAGTCGAACTAATGGAGTACTCGAGCCATCTTAGGGGGTTAACGCCCAGAACTACAGCGTTTCTATAATATAATAGAAAACTGGATGAGAATGCGGACAAGGGTCGTTGAGAATAATTTTGAAAACACCGGTTAGCATATCTCACTGCTTGTGTCGGGTTTTTCAGGATTGAGAAATCGAATACAACGAATCGTAGTACCACAATGAGAAAATGAAAAAGTGATGTTATGATTGGCACGGCGATGATCAACCAGACTATGCCGTTGAATACGGATACATTACTGTCAACGGATACAATATCATTTGTTACAGTAGTAAAATCAGTTGAAACCAAAACAGGGATTCGTTTTTCTGTTATCAGTATAACGCAAAGTGCTGCGATAAAAGACGCTAAATGTAAAAGGGCTGCGGCCAAATTTCCCCAAAACAACCAATTGAGTTTTCTAGAAAACATTGATTTCGAAATGGATTTGGAGGGAGAATCTCGGCGTTGATCCATTTTTTTTGTTTTCTTTTTTTCCTCTTTTTGTTGTTTATCTCACGTTATGGAAGTAAATGATGTTATTTACTTTTAAAACAACTATATTCAATCATAAGAAAACGTTTACTTTCTATTTTCTCATTTTCCCATTTTTGTCATTTGTACGAGTACAAGCGCGGAGACGATGAAATCCACAGGAACAAGAAATGGATTTGGGTTATCTTTTTATTTATTTTTTGGTGGGGTATTGTGGGAATGTTATCGAAGAAAACGATTTCGAAAGATAGATTTATTGATAATGTTTGGAAGTTTTATTTTCGGAACGATACTCTATTTCCCGTCTTTTTTTTCTTTATTTTCGTTGTTGGACAAAGACCAAGATATAGCGGAATATGGGACGCTTTTTCTTATATGGACGATACATACTTGTTTATCGATAGTGAAGGGCGAAAATACATCAGAGTATGTTATTGATTCGTTTATTGCGATTGGAGTATTTTTTTTAGCTTTGAAAAGTTATATGCATTTATCAGTGTATCATTCTTTTATGCTATGGGTGGTTGGAAGTGTTTGTTTTTATATTATGCATAATTTTTTATCGGATGGTTTGATTGCAATCAATATATTTATTCTTGATTTGTTTGTTGGGTTGCCAACTATTATGTATGTTGGTGAAGATAGTGGACTTCGGGTATTTTGTACGGGCATTTATTTTATTTCTTTGTCTTTATTTTTGTTATTTTTTTTCGGAACAAATGAAGACAAATATGGTTTTGACAAACAAAATATCAATTTTACGGAGCAAAAAAGTAAAGCAAAAGAACAATAAATTAATGAACGCTTCCTTATAATGAGAGATACCTAATTGTTATCTATATACCGACAAAATGCAGAACGGCAGACGCAATGGTGTCCTTGTCCCGACTGGGTTGGTGAACCTCGGAGTTTGCGCGAGTCTTTCTGCACTTGCCATTCTTGCATTGATTTCTACAATCTTTTTTGGAATATATGTTTTCAAATATGACCATAACCACTCATATCACAGCATTAAACAAAGTGTCATTACGGATGCTAGTGGTGTTGTATTAGGCACAGATAGTTTTGGCAATTGCCAAAACGATGTTGAAATAAGCCAATACCGTCTTGTTCGTATAGGAAACACAATTACAGGTTACGTACAGGGGACGTGTCGCAATACATCAGATTCGGTTGATACTGAACTTGACATTGATTTGAATTTCGGAGCATTTTCTGAAGTTTATAGATGTCCGACTGGTGACAGTGACGATGACAGCGCGGTAGTTGGAACTGGATCTGCGATTGTTCAAGGATCCAATGTCTCGGCCAATTTGCAAATTGAAGCAAATACCGATGCCGATGAGGTGGACGTTGACATTGAATTCTCCAATAGTGTAGCGGAAGGCAGCGACGTAACTTTTTCAGTGGTGTTCAATTACGCAGCAGATAATTGTTAATTAAACCAATCTCTTCGTCAAACCAAATATCCCACTTTGGTACTTAACATATAGGTTAGAAACTGAGTGTGTTAACATATTAAATATGATAGATTTAAAGTGCAAAAAGGGGCATGACCAAATGCTTATTATAGACTAACTTTTTCGGTCATGAAAAATTTTTTTCATCCTCCATTTCTGACAGTTGCATCGACATTCTCAAATCGGCCTTGGGTGAAAAAGTTGCTACAATGTGCTACATTTCAATATTTGAAATTTTTTCTAGGAATTTTTTTCAGTTTTAAAAAGTGATCAAGCCGCCTTTAAGTCCCATGACCAAATGCTTATCAGGACTAATTATTTAGGTCATGAAAAATTTTTTTTATCCCCTCGTTCTGACAGTTGCACCGACATTCTCAAATCGGTCTTGGGTGAAAAAGTTGCTACAAAGTGCTACACCCCTAATCAAATTTAATTTTTTCTAAGATTTTTTTCAGTTTTAAAAATTGACCAAGCCGCCTTTAAGTCCCATGACCAAATGCTTATCGGGACTAACTATTAGGTCATGAAAATTAGCATTTCATCCTCCACTTTTGACAGTTGGACTGACTCTTTTTTACCCCGTTTAAGGCGGCGTAATCATAATTCAATTCTAAAAAATTCTTAGAAAAAATTAAATTTATTGGGGGTGTAGCACTTTGTAGCAACTTTTTCACCCAAGACCGATTTGAGAATGTCGATGCAACTGTCAGAAATGGAGGATGAAAAAAATTTTTCATGACCGAAAAAGTTAGTCTATAATAAGCATTTGGTCATGGCCCTTTTTACACATTAAATGTAAACTATTTAATATGTTAACACGGCGAGTTCGCAACTGGTACGAAATGTACCAAAATGGAATATATAAGATAATGGCATATTGTTATAAACAACATGCGTTGTGTCGCTAAAGGCGGCGTCATCATAATTCATAAATTACTGGAATTTTTTTTAAAAATGTTGAGACGTAGCACATTGTAGCAATTTTTTCACCCAAGACCAATTTGAGAATGTTGGTGCAACTGTCAGAACGAGAGGATAAAAAAAATTTTCATGACCAAAAAAGTTAGTCTATAATAAGCATTTGGTCATGGCCTTTTTTGCACCTTAAATGTAAACTATTTAATATGTTAACACGGCGAGTTCGTAATTTCAGATAATTTTCTTGCCTTTTATTCCTACCACAACATTCTTCCAAGAAACCCTCACTGTTCATCATGCCGAGGATCATCATAAAAGTCAAGATTGATATGAAAAAAGCTCCCATCGCCGAAAAATTCAAGAGATGCATCGAAAAGAAAAACCTTAATGTGTTTATGAGAAAAGAAGAATGGAATAGCGGAAAGGAGTACCTATTTACTTATATACGCGTCCCGATTGAAGTGTTGGAAGATCTGAACAAAACGGATCCTCCAGTGCACGGAATGCCGGATTGGGACGGAACCTTTGCTGTTCATTTTCGCATCCATCGTGATTTTATCACACCCATCGGTGGGCATGAATGAATCGAACTAACTGGTACGAAAGGTACCAAAATGGAATATATAAGATACCGGCATATTGTATTGGTTATATTTTCTGTGTTGCTTTGGAGAAATTTTTTTTCATTTTTTTTTATTTACGGGCGTTTTCGATAGGTGTCCATACACCGAACCAGTATAGAACAAATGGAGATATTAAAGATTGTATACAAAACAACACGGAAAATGCTATTGTTAATCCGCCCAGTAAATAAGAATCGTAAAGGGGCCATGAGGCAATAGATGCAAGAGTGACCATTGTGCCTGCCAATCCTCCTATCAAAATTGATATCCATACCCATATATAAAGAGGAGTCGAAGGCGTGAATGCGGCAGGTATGCGTCCCCAATGTATGAAACCCTTATAGTTACCCGCCCCATAAATATGCAAAATATTCTCGAATTTCACAAAAGGTCCGATTAAAAGTATCGCTCTTATCGCATATATAAACCAGAACCACGTGATAAACGCTTCTTGTTTGTATATTATCGTAGCAGTAAGTGGCCAAGCATTAGCAAACACTTCAAAAACAAAAATCAGTAACAGAATTATCCGAAATTGACCTTGAATATAGCTTCTATCTCCGTGTAGAGTTTTTCCCCGACAAGTCCAAGTATCATCATAAAGATGATTATAATAACTTGTAGTATCGTATGCCCCACGCATTTAACTCTAAGCCTGAGGATAACGTTTTTTTAAAGTATTTTTTCCTGTTTTTCCTGTTTTTCTTGTATTCTTTTATTCGTTGTTGTGTCCGTTGCTTTAACCACAACTGAATATTAGAATTAATAATGGAGTATTTAATTTTTTCCCTTTCCTGGAGTTTAGTCTAAATTCTCTGTTCTTTTCCATTCACAATTTTACCCCTTTTCTTTTTTTTCAATTGTATTTTTTCTATATTTTCCGAATCCATCCCTGGTCTCTTTCTAATTTTACGCCCTTTTGTCCGTAAATTTCTTTCTTTGTTTCCCTTTTCACTCCTCTCATTTTTATCACCCTTTTTTCCCAATATTTTCCCAATAGACTCTTCCATTTCAACATCCCCCGACTTTGTGGGGAAAGACTCCGGACCCAAACGATCAAACGATCCCTTTTTATCAAGTAATCGTTGATCCAATTTTGCTTTTTGTGCAATTTGTTTTGCTTGAATCTCCGATTTAACACGCTCTTGTTCGATCGTCAATTTCATCTTTGCTTTCATAAGTCTAATAGCCTCATTTTCGCCCCTAGGCGTATCTAGAGGTAAGTTATGTTTCATCAACCTGAGTATGTGTCCTGCTTCTTCCGATATAGTACCATCTTTAACAAACTCTGCTATTCTTTCGCTCGAAACCGAAGCCTGTGAGAAAAACCCAACTTTAAATTTCCTTTTCTCATTTTTAAGATCATCTATCCGCTTTCGTTGCATTTCAGCATTATATTTACCGGTTTCAAGAAAATATACCACTTTAGTAACTTCTTGTCGTAAACTTGCCGGATCCAAGCCGATACCCGCGTTAGCTGCATTCTTATGTATCATTTCGGTTAGGACATCGACTTTTCGTAACCGTTCCATTTCAGAAAAGGCTATTTTCTCTAATTCCGTTGCAACTTCATTTTTTGTTCTCCCACTATCTCCGTCATTCACTTCGATTTTCGCGATTTCATCGCCTTCTTCTCTTCCTTCTGTCTTTCCCGGAACACTTTGTATTTCATTTAAACGCTGTGTGGTTGTTCCCGTTGGCAAATCGGGGTGATTTACATCGACACTAAGCAAATGTCTAAGATAATCGACGATGGTAGCGCGCTCAAGGTTTTCTTTTTCTGCTAAACTTGATTCTTCCATTTCGATGATTGTATTTTCCATGTCGCCAAAAAGAACTGACCATGTACGTTCTATGAAATTCGTCATTATATCTCGGGCTTCTCTTACAGACACGTCCATCATATCTGATGATATCTCTGCTTCTTTTGTAGAACGAGACGCTGATTTTTTTCCTGTCAAAACATCAATAGGTACTCTCATCATTGCTGATACACGGCTTGCCCACCAATCGTCGATACCAGGTACAAGACCGGAAGTTTTAGGTAGAGGATATGTTCCGGTCGAGGTTCCGGAAGGCATATACACTACACGTAAATCGTCACCAGCGTTAACATCTTCTACTGTATGATGACCGTCACTGCCTGTTATTCCTCCATGAAGGGATGACGTATTTCGGATTGAGGCTGTTAATGCATCGTCGACACGTTTTTGGAACGAGCGGTCTATTCTTGCGCTTGATTGATGGTGTGCAGATCTTTCGAGATCGCCTCCATGTAACATATCGTTGTACATTTCGGAAGGCTGCATTCTTTCAAGGGTATTGCCTTGGGTTTTTCCCTGTACAATCAATCTTGGATTGACGGAATTGATTTCGCCTTTTTCATGTCGTCCCCATGTGTCACACCGACGCCTCCAATCAGAAATCAGTTTTGGAATTACGGATCGAAACGGACATAAGCCTTCCAACCATGGTGTGGTTAGGTCCCATATATGCACATAAACAGCATCATCTGGTTCCGTTTTATAGAAAGACGAAATATTATGTTTGTTGTTCCATTTCCAACCCACTTCGATACTGTTAGTCGGAGTAGTACGAGCTACAAAATGGCCTGAGTTGGGCATTGGTACGGAAATCACATATTGTTTTTGTCCGGTCCGAATATCTCTTACAGATTCTATATATGCTGGGCACATGCCATACATCAAATAATAATCATATGCTTTTATCATCGCTGTCCGGACCATACGGATAATGCGAGGGTCTTGGGTATTTTTTGATTGGGTAGTGCCACTAACGGCATCGACAGCCGGTATGACAGTAGATTTCCATGATATTACCGAATCCGCCGTGCCATATTCATAATACATTCTACTTAAATTTGTTCTTTGAATTACGGCGCGTTTTGCCACCTCGGGTAATCCAGCATAACAGAAAAAGAATTCGGCGATCTGTGTATGTAATTCTGGATTCAGTACGCGCCATCGTGAATATCCTGAATATCCCGAAGTCGCACTACCAGCATAATTTGCCATATTAATCATTTTTTTTCGATTATATTGACGCCGTTCCTTTCCTGAAAGTGAGATTACAAGGTATTGTATATATGGTGTGAAACATTTATTCTTTTCTGTTTCCTGTTTTTTTTCAGAAAAATTTTATTCAATAGATTGATGAATTGAAAATCTAACCGGCATTTGAATGGCCACCTCTGCAGGCATCCGCTTCACTTGTACAATATCAAGTCTCACGCCAGTATACCATTCTGCCGAACGCGTACAAAGAATCAAATCATACACATTCTTTTTTCTCTTCTGTGAGTCTCGTTCTGAATTCATACCAATAATGAGGTTGTGCATGAGGGTATCGGGGTTGAGGTTGTGTGTTGTTGAGGAGACGCTCCATGTTTCGCTCTCTTCATCTAAAAGATTAGACGCAACAGTTTCGTCTTTGGCTGTTAACAAATCGAGTTTGTAAACGTGATCATCAACGGGGCATTCTGATGTCTCTGAGTTGTTGATATGAACTGTTTCAAAGTCTTCAAGAACCAAGGCTTTTTTTTCTCCTTCCCCAAATAAATCCCCTAAAGATTCAGATCGAGTGGGTTCTTCATCTTCCTCTTCCGCAATACTACTGGATTCATCCGTTTCATCTGTACATTCTGCCGTTTCAGTATGTTCAGTAAATTTTTTGGGTTTCGTGGGTTTCGTGGGTTTCAACATTCTGTTTAAAAGTACATCTATCTTTTTGGGGTGTCGAAGGCTCTTAGCTAGAAGGGGATAATTACGTTCTCTTCTTTTTCCGTTCGTATTAGACAAGTCTACTTCATGCCCCCAGAAAAGATAGACTATATTATCACATGCATGATGAACAACGTGTTGTCTAGCTCTTTCCTCCAGTTCTTCTAATGTATGTTCGGGTTTTTCAAACAGTGAAAACGGAAAAAAACGCGTCTTTTTTTTAGAAAATAGTTTTTGATGTCGAATCAGCACCGCTTCATCAGTATGTATTTCTCGATATGCACTTCGGTCGGAATTATCATAAAAAACCACTGAAAAATGTCCACCAAACGCTTGATTTTTAATCCTGTTAATCTTCGAGCTAATATCAATCCAACGTTTTCCAGCACATCGTATAACCTTATAAATACCGTCGGCATTGAAAAAAACAACTAGAACTACACCCAATCCTTCGCTTTCTTCTGGAAACCGATCTCTAACTTTAACTACCACTCTAGGTGGTTGTGTGCCTGTATCATAATCGTACAAATCCATTTCACCGCCCCAATTCAAACGATGTGTGTGAGATTCATCTCCGTTTTCTTTCGATACTGAAGGACTCAAATGTGGTGGTTGACACCGATATTCTAACTCGCTAATCAATTTTTTCTCCAGTTCAGAACAAGATCCAATGTCATCTTCTTCATCATCGTCGTTGGCTTGATAAATGCAATTTCCCATCACTAGAATGAGTAAATGATACTAGCTAAAGCTTTTCCACAAAAGCTTTTTTGAGGAAAATAAGGAAAAAAATAACTAGGGAAACGGGCAAAACATGTATATATAAAGCCCAATAAAATGAAAAGAAATACTGAAAAGTGAAACAGCATCCCCAGTATTTAATTTAATTGTTTTTTATTTTATGGAAAATTATTCAAAACTGCAGCTGCATCGACACCGCCAGATTCAGATGAAGCAAGTACTATATAAACATTTTGGTTATTTTTCACAGTATTGCATTTTGTTTTATCCAGTTGTACTGTTCCTTCAAATTTGCAAGCATCGCAGCCCGAAGGACAATGATTCTCGGTATTATTACTTGCGCAAATTTCAATAACGCTAATCTCGTTGTCAATCCCCGCATTTGCTAAAATATAATTCACCAAACTCAAAGAAAACACCCCATTCTCTTCATAATCCGCCTCCAAGGAATACGAAATACCATTAGAATTACAGTCAAAACAAAATTCCCCTTTGAATTCTTTATCACTTTCGCCTTGGAACGAGACGACATGAGAACAATGATCGGTGTCATCAGAGTCTATAGCTAGCCACAATGCTGCCACTGCTAATCCCAATGCCGTCAACGAAAATAAAACAATAAAACATAAACAAATACATGTTCCCCAGTTCCTCCCGGATTTTTTTTTCGTATTTGTATTCTTTAACGTACTTGTCGTAACATTTCGGTGGCTTTGTGCTATCGGTGGTGATAAAGTTGTTTGTGTAAATGGTGTGGGTGTTATGTATGTTTGGGGTGTACTTTTAACCCCTCGTGACAACGGAGTCACAGACTGTCGATTCTGAAACCGCCTCATAACATTTCAACGTGATAAGTAAGTATAGTATGCAATTGACTAAAAGTTTTTTCTCTTTATTTTTTTTTCTTTCTCTTTTTCTTTCTCTTGTTCTTACAAAACGCGATACACCAATTATTCTATATAATGTGTAAGATTGAATCCCCTTTCCGCGATTCTTCGTGAACAGTGGCTGCCGCAGGAGCAGCTCTGGGCTGAATGTCATACAAATTATAATTAGGCCCGGTACGCTCGGTTATTCG
>JGI10211J34971_10002980_pt1 | contig 13640 bp, 13 predicted proteins | sample Etolagsediment_FD_34971 | JGI IMG/M metagenome (IMG submission 34971) | reverse complement strand
GGTTTATCTTGGTCGCCACTTGACATAGCATAATTTAATTTACACTCAACACCTTTTTTTTCTTTTGACAAATTTTCAAACGTATCTTTAGGTTCTTTTCCATCACTCATTTTGTACGCCAATTCTACGTTTTTTAATGCCATATCTTCATTTTCTGGCACAATAACAGCAATAAAATCAGGTCGATAACCACAATACTCTAACATTGTATCTGAACATTTCCAAAAGTCTTCTTCAGTAAATTCTGTAAAGTCGCCTTTTAATCTACCACCACCATATTGAAAAGATGTTGTAATACCTACTCTATCATTATTAAATAAAGGTGCCCACTTTTTAGGTTTAACATAAAACGGCCATAGATTAGTTGTCAATGAAATAGAAGTATCATAATTATGTTCATCTAACCAATCAATAATTCTCCAATAGTATCCTGGTTCGACCATCAAAGGATCACCACCATTGACTATGATTGTTTTAGTTTGAGGAAATCTTTTAAGAAATCTAAAGATATAATTATGATTTAATAAATCTTTTTTGTGTTGTGCTATTTTAGTAGATGAACAAAACGTACATTTAAAATTACACAATTCTGTAGGTTTGATAATAAGATCCACTATTATCTCCAAATTATTTTATCTTCAAGTGATTTGAGAGGACTTATACAATTAGTTGTTTTAATTAATTTCATTATAGAGTGTACACCTCGTTCAGCACACATAGATACAAATTGACAATTTTGACAATCTTTATTTTTATGAGCCCAATCAACCTGATTTAAAAAACTTTCTAAATATGTTTCATATAATCCTTCAAAATTCCAATCTTTTTTAACTTCAAATTCTTCATCAAAACTAGTTACGGCTTCAAGTAAAAACGGCGTCAAATATAATTTGCCTGACTTATAAAAAATATCCCAATCTGTTCCTTCGTGTGGCATTATATCATATACATCAATTCTATCACCATATTTTTGTTTAGCATTTACATAATAATTTTTGAGTTTTATTACAGAATCATATAATTTTTTTGCATTTTCTGGTTTTTGTAAATCTAAGCGTGAGTGTGCTAAATTAAACCCTACATCAAAACCTTTTAATAAATCTGATTCGTGTGTTTTTAATAGTAATTCTTCAGTTAAATTTTTCTTTTCTATACGGTCATATATAGATGTAGCTTCGTAATTCGCAATTAAGTAGGTTTTTGTGTGTGTTACATCTGGCATATTATCTAAAGTTATTTTAATACGCTTTCTAATTTTGTCTATGTATTCTTTATTGTCTATATGATATGCCTCAAATGGTATTACAAATTTAACAAGTCCACCTTCTAATAACCAATTAAGTTTTTTACCCAACTTTACATAATCTTCATCAAAGGGTTTTAAAAAGGCAATATTTACTGCTGTCTTTAAAAATTTCTTTGCAAATTTTTTAATTCTTTCATCAGTTAAGACTTTATCCATATTTGAACTTGTCATCAAGTCTGTAGGTCCTAATTGTAAATTCATAGGTTTAAATCCATTTTTTTTAAGATCATCTATTAAAAACATCATTTTTTCAAACTCATTATCAGATGGCCAATCGTTATGTACTTTATCTATAGTACAACCTGTACAATTAAATTGACATCCGTTAGTTATTTCTAACGAAAAATCAATTAATTTTTTTATATTATCTTCTTTCATATAATTATTGGATCTATTTCTTCAGCGTCTTTTACAGACCATCCTAATACAATAGATGTTCTAGGTTTTTCACCAAAATAAGGTTTTACTCTATGTGTTAAAAAACCTGGAAATATAATAAATCTATTTTGTTTAGAAAGTATATTTACTGCATTATTTGGATATTCAGCAAAAGTCAAATTTTTATAAATTGTCAATTCTCCTCCTGTCCAAGTTTTATCATTATAATCACTATCTATGTAATATATAGCAGTAATAAGAGAACTTTCAACCATATCGTGGTGTGGTTCATACAAATGATTTGAAACTTTTGAATGATCGTATTTTTCTAAATTTCCTTTTTGAAAGTTTGATAACTTCAAATTATCAAAATTAATATCATTTTGAAAGCAATAATTTACAACTAATTTATTTGCTATATCGTAAAATTTTTTTTGAGGAATTGTTAAATTAAAAATGTCTTGTCCTTTTATTGTTGAAGGAATGGTACTTTCTTCTTTCAGATCATTTATTAAATTTTTATCTTCAATAATATTATCAATGACTTCTATAGTATCTATAAATTTAATTTCCATAATTTCCATAACGTATATAATATTTATCTTGTTTTTTAAAACCAAATTGTTGCATTATCTCTCTATGATAAGGCTCTTTTTGTATTCTCATTTGATTCATTACTAAATGTAATTGTTCCATATAAGTGCCTGTAGGTATAATAATTTTATAATGAGGAAAAGTATTAACAATATCAGAATACATCTGTCTTATAAGTTTTCTAATACTTGTCTTAGGTCGTTTTCTCAAAACACCTGATGTTTTTACTCCTCCTAATATAATTTCTTTTTCATAAATGTGTAACATAGCTATACCTTTTTCTAATTTCCAATTTTCTTTACAAGTTACCCACTGCTCTTCATCTTTATTTTTTAAAGTATCTATGTAAATATCTGGATCAGTTTCTTTGGTACCCCACCATATAAGAAAATGAGCTTGTCTATCACATATTCTAGGACAATATGGATATAATATAGGCAAGGTGTCCATTACAACATCAACGTTTGGTATATCTATTTTAACTGGCGATATAGTTTCTTTGTAATCGTACATCTTCGATATATCGGTGCGTAAGTTTGAAGACACACTCATCTAGTTCCTCCAAGTATTTGTAATCTCTATTCATAAAACAACCAAGTGTACATCTATCTAAAAATTCACAAGAAGCACAATCGTATTTTTCTAAAAACTTATTTTCAATCCCACTATTGTCCATTCTCTTAATAGGACTTTTATACATACTCAAAGATTTAGGATGTTGAGTTAAGTTACCACATTGACATAAAGTACCGTCTGCCAAAACTAACTTACTTGTTCTACAAGAAGCATAATTTTTCTTATTGAAAATCCAATCTCTAACAGGATGTGTATTTGGATAATTATCTACTAACCATTTAAAAAACTTTAATAACAATTCATCACTTGGCATTTGATGTTTAGCAGCGTGATCTGGCATATAATAATCAAAGTAAATATATTTACCTGACTTGTAAAGATAATCAAAGTATTCATCATTATTTGTTAAGTAATATTCTAAATTTGATTTAGTCATCAAACAAGAAAAACAAGTTAATTCATCTTTCCAATGTTCAACATTATCTTTAAATGTTTGTAAATCAGTTGCATTAAAACGACCACGAGGGTCATAACTCGTTGTTAATCTAGCAGTTATATTATTTGATTTTGACCAATCTAATAAATCTCTTATTAAATTATTACCTTCTTCATTTGTAACTAAATTTGTAACCCAATTAATCACAAATTCTTTATTATATTTTTTACAAATATCTTCTATACCTTTTGAAAGTAGTTTGTATCCTTCATTGAGATTTTTATTGTAGATTGCAGGTGCAAAGACTTCACCACCCATTACATTAAATAAAACTTTTTTTCTTAACTCTTTTGAAATAAACTTTTCAATAGACGGTAGTTTATCTACTACGTTATCTATACCTATCGTATCTTCGTGGTTCTGCCAACAAAACGAACATCTTAAATTACAAAACTCAAATAAATGTATTGTGTATTCTTGTTCTGGATCACGCTTTGGGTCAATGATAAATTCTCTCACTTTACCCCTCTATAATAATCTAAATTTCGTTAATGCCTCGGTATTGTTATCTCTCTTTAAATTGAAAATGTGTTGAATTAAAACAAAGTTTACATTTTGAAAATCAAATTTAGGTACTAAACAAGTATCAAATGGATTTGCAACAACAAAGTCTAAAACAGTATTCATTTCTGTATTTGAAATAGAATTTTTTACAGCATATTCTAAATAATCAAAAGCGTTAAACATTGTTCTATTGATTTCCATTCCTTCTACATCTGCAAATACTTTTTTAATCAATGTTCTTAATCCGTCAACTTGTGTTTGATTAATACCTTCTAAATTACATATACCATAGACACCTGAACTGATTGTATCTTTTTGTTCCCATATAGTTTCATCTGCGTAATATTGAAGTGATGAAACACCAGATATAGGATTTGATGAAGTTAAATCTATATCACTTTCAGTAAATGATAGGTCTGTTTGAAAATTTTTATTTAACAAATTCATTAAAATCATTTCTCTATTATCTGTAAAAATCTCTTTAAACCATCTAATTAAAAACATATGAACTGTTGTATTTAATGAAGATGTATAATTTGTTGATCCACTAAAATGATCAGCAAGTAAATACTCGTATGAATAATTTAGATTTAAACTTTTGATAGATGATCTTTGTTCATCTGAAATAACTGTATTATTAAATGTGTCTGTTAAATCACCAAGACCTGCCCATAGTTGTGTCATATTAATAGAACCAACAGTTTGTAATTGAGTATTATTAATAACTCTTTCTTTATAAACAGTTAAATCTTTTAGTTTATTAAATGAAGATAAATCAAGGTTAGGTAATATTGTTTTGACCCACTCTACAAATAATTTTGTATAGTTTGTTTTATCAGCATAGATGATTAGTTTTTTATTACTTGTATCAGTATGTGATTTAATTGATGTGATTAAGTTTACAAAATTGTCTGGATAACTTGTTGAATAACTTAATAGTTGTCCGTTAGTTACATCTGTAACTCTATCTGCTAATGGTACACCGTTAGTACCAATTACAACTCTATCGTAGTTTAATTCTATTTTATCGTCTAATTCTAAATAAACTTTATTGAATAGATGTAACATTTTTTATAAATTCCTTTTTAGCGTTGATGTATTCTTTTCCCTTATTATTTGCAACACCCCAAGTTAATAAGAATAAAGGATTTTTATCATTTGCCCAATAGTCAAACATATTTTTTCCTCTAAACATATAGTCATTAAAGTAATGATTATAAAACTTTAGTTTATCATTATTTATTCTACCGTAATAAGCAAAAAATCTTTCGTGTTTTAATAAACTAATAAAATTAACACCTTCTAAATCTCGTGTTTCATCATTTGGAAAAGACTTAGCATAGTTTCTAAATTCATCTGAATTTAACATATACATATTGTACAAAGTTAAACTTTCTAATTTGTTTTCCCATTTATCTAATATCTCTTTATTTTGTTCAATAAATTCTTTATAAGAATCACCTTTAAGTAAATCTTTTTTAATAAACAAAATATCTATTACAATGTTTTCTAATGAATTAATATTAGTCAAAGATAATGAATGTAAATATTCTTTTACTAATTCTAAATCTACATTTTTAATGTCAGAAGGTATATCTAAATTACTTAAATAAGTTAAAAGTTTTTTACCTTTTAATTCACTTGTTGAATAATCAATTAAATAACTTACGTCTTTTTCAGTAAAGTGTTTTTTTAAATCTTCAATTGATATAGGTGCTTTTGTTTCAATAATCATTATCTACGTCCTCTACTTCCGTGGCAAGACGAATGGCAACTTGCGTGGCAAACATCTACCTGATCTGTAATTGTTGTTGTTCTAATTGTGTTGTATGCTGTGGCAATATTACCAAAATAAGTTTCTAAATTAGTATCACTAATTGATGAACCTGAAGTAACACTACCAGCACTTATTGAACCTAGAGCGGCACGATTACCAGTGTCTAAATGAGCAACTTGTGTATTATCAAAAACAATACCTGGTGTTGGCCTTGAACCTGTATTACCACCTCCACCTGTTACATTTAAAATTGCCCTTTGTTGTCTAATATTTGTATAGAGTGCTGCTTCAGTTTCTAAAATTGTTCTAATTGTTGAAGCGGTAACTACTGTGTCTGTAATACTAGCACCTGTAACACTTATAGATGTTCCTGAAGTTGTACCTGCATAATTGCCTGTAGGCATTTCTGGAAAAGGTAAACTATTTGTACCCCACACTATACTTGCATTTGCAACGTCTGTAACCAAATCTTCAAATCTATTTACGATACCCGTTTTACTAACTGGATCTGATATTGCCATAACTTAATTTTCCTTTTAATTCTTTCATTAAACTTTTTGGTGCGCCACAAATATCTCCTTGCCAAGCAAGTTGGTGACAATCTCCACCACAAAATTCAAATACAGGACACTTAAAACATAAAGGATTACGTGACCTTTCACAAACAATGTTGTGTATTCTCTTTGGACTATTTATAAGACTTTTTATATCGTCATTTAAATGACCAAATTGAAACTCTGGTGCTGCATTTGGGCAACCTGATATTGTGCCATCTGCGTTAATTGTAAAGATTTTTTGTTCACAATCTCTACAAAATGTACCACCTTTTAAAAATCCTGTATCAAATTTGTCATATATGACTTCTAGTGTTTCATTTTCAAACCAATCTCTAGCACCGTATTCTTCACTTTGATGGTGCATTTTTAGAAACCAAGCGTCTTGTTCTATGTTCTTTGGAAATATCTCTGGATGTAAATTTGCATTACCATTACCTGTAAGTCTTTCAAACGAAACTTCTTGTACTCCTAAATCTCTAATCCATTTTAATAATTCAATTGGTTCGATATTGATTGTATCTTGTGTAACAGATATGAAAAGTTTAATTGTAACACCTCTATCCAATAAAGTTTGTATATTCTTTTCCCACAACTTTTCTTGTTTATCATTTTCAAATCTTATTTTAGGATCCCAACTTGTACCCATTCTTTTGTTTAAAGGACCGTCTATAAAATCAAAGTGTTCATCTTTTAATTTAAAAACTAAATTAGATGTTATACCAAAAGTTTGTCTTTTCCATAAGTCTTTTAATTCATTATGTACTTTTGTCATATGAGAAACAGGTGCTAAAAAAGGTTCACCACCGTGAAACTCTAAGTGTGCAGAATCTAATTCATTAGGATGATAATCTCTAAATCTTTTAAACCAGTCTATTGTCTTTGTGGGATTAAAATAAATTTTTGCACCGTTTATACCATTAGTAAAACAATGTTTGCAATTTAATTGACAAGTTTCCGTTGTCTTTATATAAAACATCCAATTCATTATTCATAACCTAAACTTAATGCCCAAGTGTCATTATCACTTTCAACTTTATGTTTATTTCCTTTTAATATATGTATGCCATCTCCAAAACCAACCCAATGTTGTTCATCATCTATAAAAACTTTTTTACGACCTTTGACTACGTAAAGATAAACATTTGTNTCATCTTTGTGCCAATCAAAACTATAACCTTTTTTATTTTGTACAAATAAATGTACTGTATTAAAATCTATATGTGGAAAATTTGAAGTGATAAAAGCATTTGTTTCTATGCCTTCAACTTTGATAGTAGGAAAGTTATCTTTTTTTATTAACCATTCAGAAAATGATAAAGTGTCTTTTACAGAAAAGTCTTTTCCGTCTTTGTCTATATAAAATAATTCATTATTTTCGTATCGTTCATACGACACTACTTCGTTCATCAATTCAGCAATCATAACTGTAATATTTATTACAGTCTTCCAACCACGACTTCTATAGTTCCAACTTCTTCACTATTGTAATTTTGTAATGCTTTACCAACAACTGTTCCTAATTTAGGATCACTATCAGCAGTTCCAACTCCTGGTTCATCACTTACTACAATTAAATCACCTTTGTTTATTATACCTTTTACTTTACAAGGAACTCTACCTTGTAATGCAACTGCTAATGCTCTTTCATCATTTTCTTTTGTATTCATTAAATAAGCAGGTTTTTCTGATATGACACCTGCGACTGCTTTAGTTTTTTCTGTAGCAATAGTTACTTCTTGTATTCCACCAAACATAACAATTATACCTGGTAAATAAATTTCATCTGAAATATATCTTTCTGCTAAGTCGGCATAATTTGCCTGATTGGCAGTAGTCTGTAAAACGTTTGTACTAGGATTATAAGTTAAATCTGTGTCGGTTTCCATACCTTGGTTACCAGTAGCACCGTCAACAAATGTTAANNAAACTGTTTCGTTTGCTGTATTATTGGCAGTTATTTCAACCAACTGTGCAACTGAAGCAGAACCTGTAATAGTATTTGCAACAAGTGTATCAACTGTAACTGTATCTGAAGCAAGATTTAATTTTGATGCTCTAATAGTTGTGTCTGCTATATCAGCATTAACAATTGTTCCATTTGCAATCATTGTGCTTGTAACTGTACCAGTATCACCAGTAGTTACAACTGTACCTGTTACGTTAGGTAAAGTAATTGTTCTATCAGCAGTAGGATTAACTACAGTTAAAGTAGTTTCAAAATCATCATCACTAGAACCTTCAAAACTTAAAGTACCATTTTGTGTTAAAACTAAATTTGCACCTGTAACTGTGCTTGAACCTGTAATCGTTGTTCCTGAAATAGCGCCAGTAGATGATAAAGATGTTACAGTCGCACCACCAGTATTGATTGTACCTGTAGTAATTAAGTTTTCATTTGAAAAAGAAATTTGACCAGTTGAATCTGTAATAGAACCTGTTGATAAACTTAATGTGCCGTCTATTGAAAGCAGTGTTTGTTACAGTTAAATCATTTGATACTGTAAGATCATTTGATATTGTAACATCACTTGGCATTGAAATAGTTAAAGTATCTGGAACAGACACAACAGCATTAATTTGATTTGAGGTACCTAAAACTTTTAAAGTTTGTCCTGCACCTACTTGTTGTCTTGTAGAAGATACATCTTCAATAAAAAATGCCTGCCCAGCAGAAACCTGTGCTGATAATTCATTAACCGCACCTATAACTGTAGTAGCAGATAGTGAAGCGTCAAGTGTTGCAATATCACCAAAATCATTTGCCGCTAGAGCATTGAACTGCGTTCTAAACGTTTCAAGTGTATCTGTTAATGCTATTGATCTAACTGCCATTTTTAACTACTTCTTTTATTAAATTTTTAATTTCTCTTAATTCTGCTTTAAGATTATTTATCTCTTTTACAGCATTTCTTATTTCATCACCTTGTTGTTCTCTTGCTCTTGCTCTTGCCATATACATTTTGTATTCACTTTTATTTGTATTAACAATCGCATTTGATCTTGTATCTCTCACTAAACTTTCATAACCTTGTACTTTTAATATAGTCATAAAAATTATACTGCCAGAGCAATACCTCTAAAGTCTTTTACAATAGGTGGATAAGATGATATTGTACCTTTCATAACTATTTTAATTTGAAAGGCAGTAAAGTCTTCTAATCCAGTTGCTGAATATTTGTATTCTTGGAATGTTTCTGAATCTGAAGCAGGAGTTACTGCAACGTCTTCACTTCCATCTCCATTAAATGCTGTGTATGATAAGTTTTCAATATCTCTTGGTTCACTTGATGATGTTGTTCTAAAGTAAACTTCTATTTCTGAACTTGACTGTACATTTGCTGTTAATCTTATATCTAATGCTGTTGAAGCATTTGCAAGTGTAATAGGTCTTGTCAAATAAACAGCAGACGCTGAACCACCAGTTTTTGCTGTTTCAGCAACAAAGTTAGGTGTATTACCAGCAGTAGGATTATTTAATCTATTATGAACTACAAAAGCACTTGCTCTTTGTAAATCTAATACAGGTGTGTGTTTAGTATTATTTGTACTTAATGTAAAGTTTGCTAAGAAAGATGGTGTTCTTGTGCCATTTCCTAAAGTACCTTGATTAGTTTCGTTAACACCACTTGCAATCATTCTTGGTGATGTAAAGTAAATGTTATCATTCGTAACAATTGCCTCTGCTTCTGAAGCAGACTGTCTGCTAAATTCTGTTTCTGAACCGTGTATTCCTCTACCACTTGTTGTTCTTAAAGTTGTTGCAATAGAAGTACCAGGTATTGCAAGTGTTGAAACGTTTACGTTCAATACATCAAATACTCTATTTTGTGTAGCAGTTACAGCAGATCCACCAATATCACCTGTAGCAGTTGCATTTCCTGTCAATGTAATATCGTAACTATCTAAAGTAACATTTGAAATTGCTGTATGCGTAGCATTAATTTCTGATTGTACAATACCGTTAATACCTGAAGAAGGCACACCTGAAATTGTAACTTGATTAGTTAAACCGTGCATTCCGTGATTTTTGTGGAATACTCTTACAACATTTGAACCATTTGTTGTTCTAATAGGATTTGATGATAATGTTCTTGTAGGAACAATATCATTTGCAAGTGTAACTGTGCCTGGAGTAGAACTAAATTCTGCTCTTTTAATTTTAAATTTCAAGTCTTCGTTTTGATCAGCAGTCCAAGTAGTACCGTTTTGTGATTTAAATAAAACACCTGCATATGGTTGTTGTGATATTGTTCTATTTGAACCAATTTGTGTTTCTCCTAATCTACTTGCATAAACTAGATACTTGTCTGAATTAGCAATTAATACAAAACAGTATTCAATGTTTTCTTGTATGAATACTGGACTAGGGAATGTAAATGTAGTTGCTGTTGTACCATCTGCACTTGTATTTACAGAACCAGGATTTAAAGCAACTTCCGAGAATGGTAATATTTTATTACCAGGATAACCATTTACAACTTCTCTTATTTGTAATGTTACAGGAATATTATCATCTTTTGAACTAAAGAAAATATCAATTGATGTTAAGAATACACCACCTTCATCATCAATTAAGAATGTTTGTGCTAATGGGTCAACCCATCCAACTGTTCTTGTAGATTGTCTTGTAGATGATCTAGCGATTGATCTTGTTTCACTTGTACTTTCTCTAACAACTGTAGGTTCTCTTGTAGAGATAATTGTATTTTGTACGGTTTCTAAAATACCTCTAGCAACATAGTCTGCCTCTGCTGAAGTTTCTACATCTGTTCTACCATCTGTAGATGAACTTGTTAATCTGAATACTCTTGTACCTGCTCTCCATCTAGGATTTGCATCAACTTTAGGATCAGGTATTGAGAATGTTCCTGATACAGAACCATTATTATCTGTAATTAAACTTCCACCTAAAACTCCTAATGATGTTGATACATATTGAGTTACATCTATGTTATCAAAGAAAGGATAAACTCTAGTATTAGGTTTCATTCTTGTTGCAACAAAAGAAACTTCTCTACTTCTAATAAATGGAACAAATGCAATAGATATAATTCTATCACCAATACTATTTCTAATAGTTTGAGGTACGATTGTTTGTCTGATACCTGTTCTTGTTTGATTAACTGATTGTATTGATTCTATTTCAGTTTCTCTAAATACTCTACGTCCTGATCTTAAATTACCTGAAGTATCTCTACTTGCAATATCAACAGGAGTACCTGTCCAAGAATCTTGCCATTCATTCCATATTGTACCAATTTCAAATCCAGACAATGCACTATTTCCTAAATTTGAAGCAAGTGTATCAAAACCACCTACGTTGTTAATAACTAACTCTGGTGCTCTTTCTGTTTCTTTCCATTCATCTGTTTCAGGTGTTAATTGAATTGAACCTGCAAACGTTCTAATATCAAATGGGTTAACATTAATTGTTTTACTTGCAAATGGTTGATCTACTAAAGTTGATTCAGTATATGGTAAAGTTACAAGATCACCTGTTTTTTGATAACCTGCAGCCGTTCTATCAGCGGCAGTAATAGATGTACCGTCATCATCTGCCTCTACTAATGAAACAGCATCCTCATTAAAGATAGGTCTTAATTCACCTCTTGCCATATCAATGGCACATTTATAATCTACGTTACCTGGATCACCAATATTGTGACCTGTAAAGTTATCTACTACAAATCCATTTTTAAATCTATCAAATCCACTTGCGTCTTGTATTTGTAAATTTTGTGCTTGTGTTTCTAATAAAGATAATTGAGTGTAGTATTCTAAATTTTCTATTCTGTTTTGAAGTTTACCTATATCTCTCATAGTAAATCTTCTATTGTCAATTTTCTTAATTGTTACATCTTCAGTTGACAATGTGAAAGCAGGAATTTCTAATGTGTATAGGTGCATTGCGCCTGCAACATCTAAAGGTGTTTGAGGCACTAATGCGGAGTTACCTTTTGAAACTTTAAAGTTACCTTCTTTATCTAAAAATATTTTATCTATTCTTGGTAAGTAATATTCAAAGTCGTTTGACATATCAGAACCAAATTCAATGTAACTAATAAACGAAGCACCTGAACCGTCAAATGATCTTTCGTAATCTGAACCTGAAGTAGAACCAGGTATAGTTGAAGCGTCATCTACACGAGGTCTTAAATCAATACAATCTCTTAAATCATATTCTTTACCTGTTGTATCAGAAATGTAAGTATAAATCGATTCATAGTCAAGTTCGCCTGTATAAGAATCTATAGCAAAATATTCACCAGTACCGTGTTCAAAATAATCAAAGTCAACATATAATTGACCTGTAGGTGTTAATGCACCTGTTTTTAAAACTAATCTACCAATATCATAATAATTATCTCTTTGTCCATTATCTAAATCAAATCTACTTGTAATATCAGTATCGCTTGTAGTTGCTGGTGTACCAAAAGCACTTGACATATAAACAGCATTAACACGTAATATGTCTGCTCTTTTTAATCTTATTGTACCACTTTCTATTTCTGTTTGACTAGATATATTTGATAAACCTGAAACAGACGTAGATGCTATTAAAGTTTTAGTTTTTAAATCACCTATTGATTTAGATATTGTTGCTAAAATTTTTATTTTATGTCCTTGATAATTTGCACCAAAGTCAAATGTTAAAGTTTTACCTACTGGTGAACCACCTGGTACAAAGATAGTAAATCCTTCGTGGTTGTTACCACTTAAACTTAATACATCACCAAGAGCACCTGTAGTACCTGCACCTAATTGAACAATAGATACAGCAAAATCTTTTTCTAATAAAGAAGCAAATGTTTCGTTTGTACCAGCAGTAATAGTTGCGTCACCATTAGCAGATAGTGTAGCAGTAAATTGTTTTCTGTAAGAATAGTTTGTATCAGAAGCACCACCATTAGCAGTAGTATTTAAAGTTTTAATTTTCTTATATGGTAATTCAAATATTGAAATGTTTTTATTTGGATTATTTAATTTTGTTCTTGTTCTTTTGTACGTAGAAGCAGTTGTAACGTCTGAACCACCTACAGCAGTTGATAATGTTAAACTTGTGTTTGAAATAATTGCCTCAACAGTATGATTAAGAGTTGTTCCTGTGTCATTATCAAATTCTAATATATCACCAACTTTTAATTCAGTTAAAAAACTTGTTCCTGATCCTGTAACACTAGCAGAACTATTTGCAATAGAAATTGTACCAGTTAATGTCGTTACATCACCGTAAGTTGAGTCTAATGCTGTGTCAGCAGTATATGTAATTAATGTACCACCTGCCATACCGATTTGTTTAACAGCAGTAAAGTCGTGTGATCTAATTGCTTTAAATCCTACAGCGTCTGATTGAATAACAGCAGTATTACTTCCGTCTGTAATTGTTTCTCCTGCAACAAATGTTCCGTTTACAGATGAAACTACTACAACACCGTGAATTGCATTACCAGC
>JGI10211J34971_10002979_pt1 | contig 13642 bp, 5 predicted proteins | sample Etolagsediment_FD_34971 | JGI IMG/M metagenome (IMG submission 34971) | reverse complement strand
CAAAGCGCGGTTTGGGTCTTCGGCAAGAAGATGGTCATAGCCGAGAACTGGGTAGACAAAGAGTGGGTCGTCTACTCTCCGGCCGAGGGGCTTTCTTACACATTCTCGCGCTCTGGGCAGCTTACGGGAATCGAGGATCGCAACCATGCGACACTCAACGTCTCTTCCTCCCCCTATCCACGGGCGCGACCTGATACGTTCATTCAGCGCATCGATTCGGTCAGCGCTCCCGCTGGCAACATATCGTTCTCCTACTATGACGATACCGGCGCAGGAGGCCAACCGGCCGCCCAGGACCTGCAGTTGTCCCAGGTTACTTTCGCTGCGTCGCAGATAGGCTTCCAGTCCCGTACGGTGTCGTTCTACTACCACGACGCCCCGAACGACTACACCAGTCCGTACGCGGCCGACGAAGTCCTCAGCCGCATCACCAAGACTGGCGGCAATCCAGTCTACGACACGACGCTTGACTGGCACGACGTGCGTCGGCGTAACCGGGCGGCCCGTGTCCACCTTGGGGCGTTGAAGAACGACCTGTTGTTCCAATTCACGACCTATAGCGACAACAATGCGGCCACCCTCGAGACGTTGGGGGTCGAGGCGAAGATCACGGCCATGGAGGATGTCGACGGGCATTTCGACACGGTTGTCACCGACAGTGACGCGACGTACGGCGGGGTGTTCACCGAGACGCACGGCTACGCCGATGGCAAGATCAATCAGATCAGTCTGAGCGGCGCCCGCGGCGTCGACACTGGCTCGTACAGCTTCCTCTATACCGAAGAAGGGAAACTGGAGTCCTCGGGCAACTCCTGGGGGCAGATCACCTACACGCACGATGAGTGGGGGAACGTGGAAACGGTCTCGCCTGACGGGACGTACGGCACTACGACCTACACATATGAGGACGGGACCGACTACCTCCCTCCGTGGGTCGCGGTGAAGGAGGTCGCGCCGCCCATGGTCCCGCCCACGCAGTTCCAGAATTTCGATGACCGCGGCAATCCCGCTACGAAGATCGACGCGGGGGGACGCTCGTGGACACTGATCTACGACGGGGATGGCATGCTCGACTACACCATCGATCCGCAGTCGCGCATTGTCGATTACAGCTACACGGACGGTCGATTGACGGGGGTAACGCGCGGCTCCCGCGTGTTCCTGGCCAAGGCATACGACGGATGGGGGAACGTAACGATGAACCGCGACAGCAAAGGACGGTTCTCACACTGGGGGTACGACGATTGGGGGCGGACAACCTCGGCTTCCTGGCCCGGGGGCAGTGAGTCCTACGAGTACTTCCTCAATAGCGAACTGAAGAAGAAGACAATGGCCGGGGGAGCCACCCTCACCTATGACTGGAGCAGTTGCACGGTCTCAGGGGACCGGACCAATTACACAATAGCGCTTGTCCGGGACGAGGAGTGGAATGTCAAACAGACGACCGTCGACGGGTACACCAAGACATTTGAGTATGACTACGCCGGCCGGCAGACGGTTGAGAAATGGGCTGGTACGACCGTCGGAAGCGTTGAATACGACGAGTCGGGCAATGTGAGAAAGGCGACCGACTGCCGGACCAAGGACACCAGCTACACCTACGACGTGTACGGGCGCATGTTGACGATGACGCGTCCTGGCAGTATGGGCGGCATCACGCGTGAATACGATGCTGCAGGCCGGCTCTGGAAAAACACCGATAGCCCAGGCGGAGGCACCCCTGCGCCGACTGAGGTGTATACCTACGACCACTTCAACCGTGTGGCCAGCTGCAAGAACCGGCGTCAGAAGACGACCTATTACGACTACGATCCCGCTGACGACGTCCTGTCGGAGATCACTGATCCGAAGAACAATACGACCGTATTCTCGCATAACACCGAGGGATTCATCACCAGCGCAACACTGCCAGACGGAGAGACCACGAGCGTGGATGTGGACGATGCCGGAATCGCGACCAGCTACACAGACCCCCGCGGGAAGACGTGGCAGATGCCGTTGGACTCGATGAAACGCCGCACGGGCCTGCAGAGCCCGTCCGGCATATCTGTTGGCGTCGAGTTCAATGCGTACGGCGCGGTGACAAGCAGTGACAACGGTTCACTGACGGTATCCAACGATCTGGATGCCCTTTCGCGCGTGCAGAGCGAGAGCCTGTCCGGAACGGGAGGAGGAGCAATTGGCACGATCAACTATACACAGAGCGTCGTTGGGCCCGTCGATGTCACGGATGCTACTGGGCTGAAGACCGACATTGCTCGAGGCACAGACGGCATCGCGACAGGAGTGACAGTGGACCCGGCCGGCATCGGCATCTCAAGCAGCGTCTCACTCGATCCTGACGGCGTGGTCAAGAGTTCGGCCACGGCTCGCGCATACGACGGGCCGGTTTCACGCACTGTTACGCCGGACGAACTTGGCAACCCCAAAGAGGTGGTGGCGGCCTGCGGAGCAAAGGCAACCAGCACGTTCAACGGGTGGGGGCTGCCTGAAACCACGTATACGCCTGGATTCGGCAACGTGATCTACACATATGAGGGGGACGGGTCAGTGGCGTCTGTGCAAACCAATGGGCGACTGACGGCCATAACGCGTGACGATAACGGGAACGCGACTCAGATCGATATGGCCGGCGTGTTGGTTTTCGACCAGACATTCAACGCCCGGGATGCCATGGATTCCAGAATATCCAACTTGGGCGTTCCCGGGATACGCACCGAGACGTTCGGGCACGACGCAAGCATGAACATAGTCGAGCACACGATCGTGGGATGCCGGACTACCCATTTCACTTACGACGATGACAACCGTCTGGCCAGCATCATCAATCCGGACGGCGTTGTCCGGTCTTTCGGCTACGATGCCGGCGGCCGCATGGCCTCAGACACGTGGGGCGGGGGCACAACGTCCTACAGCTATGACGCGTATGGGCTCCCCCTCAGCATCGGCGGACAGAGCATCTCTCGCGACGCGCACGGGAGAGTCACCGGCGCGGGAAGCCGTCAATACAGCTACGACTCGGCCAAACGTCTAACTGGCCTCATTGACCCAACCGGCGGCCTGGGGGGAGCTCTGGAGTTCGTTTTCACGCCTGACGAAACCGGTTACGGGCGGACACGTGAACTCAAGCTGGACGGATCGCCCCAGTTCACACTGACCCAACCCATAAACGACGTGTCCGCGTTGAAGTCGAGTGCACTGAGTATTGGCGCCGCGACCCAGGCGGTAGCCCTGATCCGCACGCCCGATCAGGTGCAGTTGCAGGTACTTCAGCGACCGAGTCCGGCGCCCTCGACCACATGGACCTACAACGGGGCGCACGAGAGTGAAGTGATGACTGTCGAGCACGGATCGGGGCGGGTCGCGAGCGTCGGCCGCAATGTTGTTGGCCAGGCTACACACCGTGCCGTTACACTGGACGGCACGACTCTGGCCTCTGACGCCTTCGTTCTGAACAACGCCGGCTGGATGTTGGATGAGACAAGAGGCGGCGGAGCAACGGGACCTTTCCATGCCGAATACGCATACCGGCTGGATGGTGTGCGCACCGACTACACTCTCGACGGGCGGCATGCGACCTTCAGCTCGTCTGCCGGCGGCGCAGTCGAAAAGGTGACGAACGCCGTGCTGGGAGTCAAGCTCCGTCAACCGATCGACGGAGCGATCTACCACGTCAGTGCAACAGGCCACGCCACAGTGGAGGATGCCGTCAAGGCCGCCTTCGCCGATGTCGGCTCCGAGCCGCTCAATGAGCCCGTTGTCATCCTCTTGCACGATCCCCCCGGGGCAGTGGACATACACGCGACCGGCACGCAGCACGACGATTTCGATGCCTACTCCACGGCCAGCCCCCCGGCCCCGGCCGTATGGGCGACTTCCGGCACACCGGACTGGTCACAGAACACCATTGCCGTGGGTGGCAACGCACCAGCATTCTCGGCGACCTTGGGCAACCCGACCTTCATCACTCAAGCCGTCTCCGTCCCGCACACCGTCGCAGAAAACGTCAGTCTGTGCGTCTCCAGCGACGGCCTGGCGGACGGTGATGACGCTCTGGTCATGGCCGTAAAGGACGGCGCTCAGAATCTCGTGGAATTCAGGATTGCGAAAGCCGGTACGCAGTTGAAGCTGCGGGCTCTCTACTACGCCGACACGGGCGGCGGGGCGACACTTCAGGCAGGCGGAGAGTCCGACGTGTCGACCGGGGATTGGCAAGAGATCGCCTTTGTGTTCCGACGCGACACTCTCACCGCCGCCGCCAACGGCCGATTCCGCTGGTGGATTAACGGGGCCGCCGCTGGCGACTTCCCGGATCTTGAGATGCCCGACACAACCGCTATCGGGCAACTGGCTCTAGGCGTGATCGACATCAGCGGCGGGACACTTGAGGTGGTCGCCGACAATCTCGGACTCGGCGGCATCAACGCCGAACTTGATCACCCGGTAGTTGTGCGGAGTCGCACGGACACTCCCGTGGCAGTCACCGCCGGGATAGACGTCCAGTGGCAGAAAGGCCTCCGGCTTCAGGGACTCGACATCGGCGGCAGCGTGGTGTTCTCTCAGGTCGAGGAACCGTCACTGGTTTCATGCGTTGTGCGCGGCACGGTGACGCTCCACTCGTGCTCGGACGCAGCCGTTGTCGGCAACACTGTCGATGGCGGCTCAGTTGACCTGCAAAGCTGTTCGGGTGCGACGATCCGCAACAACGTGTTCGTGAGCGGGGGGGCTTGGAGCAGCAACGCGGGTGCTGACGCGGACTACAACTGCTACTCAACCGGCACGACCAGCGAACCGAATAGCGTTGTTGCCAACCCCGTGTTCGTGTCTGGCCACCGATTCACCAACGATACTGGCAGCCCGATCGTTGGCAGCGGCTCGCCAAACATCGGCTCAAGTAGGTACACGGCAGCTGACAGCACGCCCATCTATGATGGCCATGCACCGGAGAATCGGTATGCCAAGCAGGCGGGCCTCTACTTCCATGACGCCAACGGCAGCGGCCTGTACGACGCGGGGGAAGATATCTGGGCGGATCGGACAGGCGGAACGGCCGGGGTCTTCGATCTGGGCATCGACAAGCTCGTGTACCACGGCACGGACAAGACACGTCAAGTGCAGGATGGCGACGCGGGGATCCAGCGTCAACTCTACTACGGCGACTGGGACGACAACGGTCAGTGGGATGCCGACGAGGAGATCTGGACGTGGATCGGAACCAATGTTGGCGGCACCGATATGCGCGTGTACGACGGGCACGTGCCGGAGTTCAGACACGGCAGTGTCAGCGACAGGCTGTGGTTCTATGATGAGAACAGCAACGGGGTCTACGACCCGGAGGAGGATATCTGGAGCGATGGCACCTACGCCCTCGCGTTCCGACGCCCCAGCGCAGACGATGTCCTTGTCTACCGCGGCACGGACGGCACGGCGCAGTTGACGTTTCCGCCCGGAGTATACGGATGCGTCTACGAGCTCTATTTCTACGACGCGGACGGCTCCGGGCTCTGGAATGCGGGCGAGAGTATTTGGACATGGTGTTGCGGTTCCGAGATGCAGGTATACGACGGCGATGTCCCCGAGGACGGCGCCAATCCGCTGGATAACTTCAGCGTGCCGGCCGGTGACGGCGTCGGGGCTGTCGATGACTTCGGATTCCCAGGCGATCCCATCCGCCCGACTGAGGACTTCAGCGTATCGGACGGAACGGGCGGTTGCAGCGTCAGACTGTGTATCCATGACGCCAACGGCAATATGCGCTACGACGACTGCGAGGACGTCTGGGTGGACCGGCCAGGAGGGACGGACGGTGTGTTCGACATTTTGATCGATCAGATCGTCTACCATGGCTGTGATCAATCGCGTCAGGTCCAGAACGGGGATCTGGGGGTGAAAGGTGGAAGCGCCGGGCTGTACTACCACGACATCAACGCCAATCAGACATGGGATACGGATGAACCCATCTGGCGCAACACTGTACGGGAATTCCATTGTGCGGACATCAATGGCTGGTATCGCCATCCGAAACACCCGTGCATGGGGGCCTATGAGTTCGAGTTCGAACGTAACGAACGCGACGGCGCGGGGCGCATCACCACGCGAATCGTGGCTGAGCGCACGTACCATTACCAGTACGACGCAGCGGGTCGGCTTACCGGCTATATCGATGACCAGGATGCCGGCAACAATGCCAGCTACAGCTACGACTACGCCGGACGTCGGGTCGAGATGACCGTGGGCAGTGCTCTATACAGGTTCATCTACGACGACGGCGACGACGTGGTTGCCGAGCTTGTCGATGAGGACGGCAACGGCACGGTGGACCGCAAGCGCTACTACTGGACATTGGACAGCATTGACCAGCGCATTGGTTTCGTGGACATTGACAGCGTGGGCGGGGCGCACTACTATTATTACTTGGTCGACCATGTCGGCAGCGTCATCGCGGTTATCGACGATGCTGGTACAATCGTCAACCAGTACGACTACGACGCGTTTGGCAACCTGCAGGTTGCCAATTCGTTCGAGACCGTGCCCAATCGTTACCGGTTCCACGGACGCGAGTGGGACGAGCACAGAGGAGACTACTACTACAGGTATCGGACATACATAGCCGAATGGGGCTGCTTCACCGGACCGGATCCCGATGTCAGGCCGCTTGAGCCCGAAGGGTGCTGCAATTACTTGTTCTGCGCAAACAACCCGATGACATATGTCGATCCGCTCGGGTTGATGAACGAGGCCTTCGCTGTCGCGATAGGGGTGGACCCGGCTGGAGGAGGGGATTTCGACCCGCCTCGCGAGATTGAGGAGGCCTGCGCTAAAGGGATGATCGTCACGCTGTTGATGTTCATGCCTGTACCAGGGACGCAGGGCCTCGCGGGACCGGGAGCAACCAGGTTCCTTTGCCGTGGAGTATTCACGGGCACGAAACTCTCTGTTGCTAACGAGTCTGTTGAGTTGCTGAACGGGGGGGCTCTGAACTCGCGGCGAGCCGGCACTACAATGGTGATTGGTGCAGGCTTCACTTGGGGTGCTGAAGGCATCGTGGGTGCGTATCATCTGCTCCGTGGGGGAGGGAAAGCCGTTGAGGCCTTCGGAGGGAAGGCAGCCCTACAAGCAGAATTTGTCGAGTGCCCGGAGAACTACCTGTGCTGGACCCCCGAGGAGCAAGCAGCTATACGTTTGGCGAATCTCGGGTCGGCCGGTGACATGTCGGGTGTCGTGTCATGTTTCGCTCCGGCGAGCAGACTCAGTTTCTCTCCGAAGCAGCTTCAGAAGAAGTTCAAGCATGCGGGAGACTTCGGTGTCGAGGGCAACTTCAGCAAGGCCAATGCCGCCAAGTTTGAGCAAGCTCTACAGTCGCACGTGGACGACGCTGCAACCCAAGCAATCCGCGGCACATACCGTGGACAGACCGTGATACATCATGTGAATCCTGCGACAGGTCTGAATGTCATCGAGGATGCAGCCGGGAGCTTCAACAGCGGATGGAAGCTGAGTCCGCAACAACTGGTACACGTACTGACATCTGGCAAACTGGGAGGCGGGTAGGAATGGCTACAGTCGCCGCTTATGTCGATCTTATCAGGTTGTTCCTCGCGCGTGTTCTGTCCGCGAGCGAGTTTGAGCAGCAGTACTTAGCGTTGTTCAAGGGGGACTCCGAGCCGAAGGCGGAGCCCCTGTTCCTCATCCTCGACAGGCTCTTTGCTGACGTGGATGCATTCTGTGAGCAACCATGGCTGCGCGACGAGGATGACATCGGCGAGGAGGAACTCAGAGCAAGATGCGAAGCCGCCTTGGATCGGTTGAGCCAGTAGTAGCGTACAGCAGTCCATCGGTTTCGGCACTGACAGAAGGCAGTCGTTCCATGGCTGATAGACGACAGTGCTTGCCTGAACGGGGATGCCACTTGTCGGGCTGTCTGGCCAGCTCCCGCGAGCGATGTGAGAGGATGTCTTGCCCCGTGGTATGGTACGGCAGCGATACCGCGGAGAGTCCGAGCCCATGCGTAGCAGAGCAACACAGTTCCTACTGTCAGCCTTCTTGCTCTTGCTCCCTTTCGTTGCATCGGCCAGTCTCACGCAGCCAGCTCTCCCTGACTTTGCCGACACTGGCTCTGAAGCCCCTCTCTTTGCCCCTGACGCTGCGGAATCCGCACTACTCGCGGACATCATAGACTGTACCTCGATCTACGATGTCCGTGCCGACGTCATCCTGGTAGTAGTCGCCGTTGCTTCCGACGAGCCCGACACGGTCCACGTCGGAATTCTCTGGTGCGACCAAAGAGTCGCTTACTGGTTTTGCCACATCGGCCAACTCCCGCTCAGGTTGGCGGAGTGTATTCACTGCCGAAGGGCAGGTAACGGGCTCTGCGCTCAAGCCTACCTCAAAGCACAGGGGGGCGCTGTCAGTGTCTCGGACCCAAGTCGCCACATCAGCGGAGCCAGGTATGGCGTCATTGATGTCGGGCCTGATTCTGCTGGGCTCGGAGGGTTCACCGAGTGCAAGCCGTGCAGCCCAACCGGCGTGCCGGCCGGGATCACACAGTTGGATGGTATCGGTCTGACAACGCTAGATGGCGGCCGTTCACTTGCCCTCTGCCGCCAGATGGGGGCCGTGCCGGTTGCCGGCAACACACCACCGTTGCCCAATTGGCAGCATTCCCCGGCGAGTCCACGCGGATGAGAGCCTGTAGGCACTTTCGGCACCGTCACTGCTCTCAACCGGGCCTCCAACTCCAGTCCTTACGGCATGCAATCTGCTGCAGCTCTCCTCAGTTACCGCAGGAAGACCTGCCTGTATGAGTTTCCGAACAGGACGGGGAGGAGAGAGCCATCTCTGATTGTCTCCGAGAATACCGCAGCATAGCTACCCCGTGAGTTCAAAAGGCTCGTCGGTGACACCATTCTGAGCTTGAATCACTTCGGTGAAACGTCCGAGCTCGGTGGACGGAATCACTCATCGATCACGGAGGAAGTCAACGTACCCCTTCAGGTATTCAATGATGTCGCCATACTCCCGATCCAGGCTGCCGTAAGAGACGGTTCGCTGATGGACAATCCGACGTTTTCCGGATTCCTCAGTCGGCTGGACTGTTATCATCATCACGCTCCGCGGTTTGCCCCCAAACACGTCCACGGCATGGACGTGAATCCACGCAATCTCGTGGAAGAGGAGTTCGAGCTTCCGGAAGACCGTGACGACCTGCACACCGTTCTCAAAGCACACAAGCCGGGTACGCCAACTTGAAGCGAGGTAGAGCAGAAAGAGCCCGTAGAGAGGCACCGACACCCCAACGGCAATCAGCATCCAAGAAACGCTCTCGATTGCACCCACTAGGCCGTCTTCATAAGGCAGACGGATGTTCCCCCCCATCTCTGACATATAATTGTGCTCAACCTCTTTGACGACAGTGCCTTGCATCGATTTGTGGCGTCAAGAGTGTGGTCACTACGCAAAATGATAAAATACGCCTTGACACCTACGGATATGGCGATGTATAGTGGTCACTATGTACTACGATGACTGCACATACAAGCGAGGGAGCAGGACTTACCGCAGGGAACTGCTCAGGGAGAGCTTCCGAGTCAACGGGCAGGTGAGGAAGCGAACGGTCGCCAACGTCACCACGTGGCCAGAGAAGGTGAAACGTGCCATCCGCGATGCGGTGTCCCCCAAGGCATCGCAATCGTCCGACAGCACAGTCTCGGCTTTGCTGGCACAGTCAGGGCGAGGGGAAATGCGACAGGGGAAGTCTGTGGGGGCGGTCGCGACCGTCTTGGCGGTAGCCGAACAACTGGGGATCGCCGAGGCGCTTGGGCGCGATCGTCAGGGGAAGCTGGCGCTGTTCCAAGTCGTCGCGCGAGTGGTTGATCAAGGCTCACGGCTGAGTGCTGTGCGCATGGCCCGAACCCATGCCCCCGCCGAGATGATCGGACTTGGCGGATTCGATGAGGATGATCTCTACGAGAACCTGAGCTGGCTCTGCACTCGCCAACAGGCGGTTGAGGATGCGCTTTTCAACGCTCGCTATCCGCAGGGCCAGGCACCGTCGATGTTCCTGTACGACGTAACCAGCAGCTACTTTGAAGGGGAGCACAACGAGCTGGCGGCGTTCGGGTACAATCGCGACGGCAAAAAGGGCAAGCGCCAGATGGTCGTCGGGCTGTTGACGGATGATTCCGGAGTTCCGCTCTCGGTCGAGGTCTTCGCCGGCAACACGTCGGACACCACTACCGTGCCGGACCAAGTGGAGAAGTTGCGCAGCCGCTTCAGGGGCAGAGAATTGACGTTGGTCGGGGATCGCGGCATGCTGAAGGGGCCGCAGCAGGAGCAGCTCGGGGGGATCGGCATGCACTATCTCACGGCCATCACGAAGGCGCAAATCGATACGTTGCTCAACAGCGGCACTATCCAGATGGAGCTGTTCGATGAACAGATAGCGGAAGTGTCCGAGCCCGACACGACCGTGCGGTACGTTCTCCGACGCAACCCGGTGCAGGCGGAGCGGATGGTGGCGCGCCGAGCCGACCAGTTCGTTTCATGGCAGGCAGCAGTGAAGCGTTCCGAAAAGTACTTGGCCGAACATCCGCGTGCCGATCCGCTCATCCAAGTGCGTGAACTGCACGAGCGTGCCAAGCGCCTGAAGCTGTCAAAATGGGTGCGGGTGGAAGCCCAGGGGCGTGAACTGCATGTAGAGATAGACGAAGAGGCCAAGAATGAGGCGGCAAAGTTGGACGGTTGCTACGTGCTGAAGACCGATCTGCCGACGACTGTCGCGGACGCTTCGACCATCGACGGACGGTACCACGATCTGAGCAAAGTCGAATGGGCATTCCGCACATCGAAGACCGCGCACTTGGAGGTCCGCCCCATTCATCTGCGCAAAGAGGATCGCACACGTGCACACGCCTTTGTTGTCATGCTTGCATACATGATCGTGCGGCATCTCGCCGCCGTGTGGGCCAAGTTCGACTCCACGGTCGAGGAAGCAATCGCGGAGCTTGCCCAACTCACATGGATCGACACCGTCATGCCGGACGGTTCCGTCCTTCACGAGGTGCCCCGACCACGACCGGCAATCCAAGCGTTCCTTGATGCCGCATCCGTCAAACTGCCAGCCCTCTCTCATGTCCCGGCCCCGTATGTAGACACTACGGTGAAACTCCAGACGAGACGCAAATAGTTCATTTTCAGTCGGTTGCCGACTGGCGTCGTTCTGCCCTGGGGGGGAACATCCGTCCGACTTCCAGGACTACTCCCGCGGGGGTCGCACAGCCAACAACACGTGGTTGGGCGAGGCCCACATCTGCCGCATGTTGCCCTGTCGCGTCAGTTCTCCGATCGAGCGGGCAAGGGGTTCCAGGCGCTTCGTGTATTCGTCGAGCTGATCCGGGCCGCCAATGGCAACGGCCATGAGCACGTGCGTGGCACGGGCCCGGTGGAACTCGGCAAGAGCCGCCTCGGGAGTCGCAAACGACTCCGCGGTGGGGAACCACTCTTCCTGGAAATAGGGAGTACCGACAATGGCAGGCCGGGGCATGAACAACAACCGGTGCTCCAACAGTACCATGAGACGCCCGTCCTCGGGCACCGCGCTGAACACCACGTCGACCGCAGGCAGGTACTCCTCGCCGACACCGGTATGAATGTAGTCTTCCAGCCTGGCTCCTCCGAAGGCCGTCACCCACGAGTACTGGTAGTAACCCGAACGTTCCATGGGCAGACTCATGCAGGTGGCCACCAACACGACCGCCAGGGCGGCCTGTCGAATACGCCCCGGCAACGCGCGCAGTCCCAAAGCCGCCGAGCACGTGAACGCCCATATCGCCGGCGCAAGGAACCGAGCTTGCTGCGAGGTAAAGAACCAGAAGAGATAGAGCATCGCACCGGCTGCCGCGGGAAGCAGGAACGCGGCCCGCCGTGGTCGACGGACAATGCGCACGATGCCCAACAGGCCTGCCACGACAACCGCCAACCACTGCCAACCGAATCCGCCGTCGAACGTGTCGGCCTTGAAGGCCAGCATCAACGGTGCGGAGAGGAAGAACGGTACGCTGACCAGGCCGAACTTGGCGCTACCGATCGCGTGATGGAACCGACTCATGGCGACGGTCGCAGGTTCATCCGTGAACCACCACGCGAAGTACGGGTAGAACGGGTCCCCGGTGGCCAGCCAGGGCCTCAGATAGAACGGCAGTGCGAAGACGGCACACGCAGCGCCGGCGACCGCCATATCCCGAACAGTCCGGGACCGTTCGCGCAGGTCGCACCGCAGCACGTAACCCGCGACGGGCACAACAGCCAGGATCAACCCCGTGAGCTTCGTCGCCGTGGCCCCGCCGACCAACACGCCCAAAACGAGCGGGACACGCCACCACTGGCTCGTTCTCGAGAGCCGTTCCCCATTCCGAAGCAACAGCATCAGAGCTGCGAGGTCCGCAACGAGGAACAGCTCCACATACGTGCTGGACGCGATCATCAGTACGGTCCGCCCCATGCCGAACGCGACGACCAGGACCAATGCCCCCACGCGCCCGACTTGGCCTCGCACGTAGCGGTACAACATTGCGAGGACCGCAAGCCAGCAGCACCAGACAAGGAGTTTGGGCGCGACCATGGCCTCGATCGGAGCCATGAACCAGAAGAGGATCTCGACCAGGCTGGGGAAGCCGGAGTAGACGAGATCGGGATAGACCGCCAGCCGTCCGTCCGCGAGCCATCGACGGGGCAGTGCCACGTGATACACGAGGTCGTCCCATCCCGTGGGGTAGCACAGTGACGGTCCCAGCACCAGCAGTCCGAGAACGGCGAACACAGCCGCGACACCGATTGTCTGCCGCGTGGGTTTGGGCAACGTGCGGCCCCGCATCCCGGCTGAAGCACATGCGATGGTCGCAAGCGCCCCCAGCGGCAACAGCACTGCCGGCGCGTTCGTCGGCATCGCGCCCGTCACGCCGAGCCCCAACGCCGCCAGCCCCAGCAGGTTCGTCCCGGTAACCGCCGCTACCAGGTGACGGTCGCCGTCACGCCGCCAGCCCGATCGCGGCACAACGAGCCATCCGACACCCAGTCCGGACAGAAGCAGACACGTCACGGCCACCAAAGCTGGTACGATCCCTCCCAACGTGTGCAGCCACTCGACCATCAGGGCTTCTCGTCCGTTGCCTTGGCCAGATGCTGCTCCACCAGTGTCGCCGCGTCCTCATGCCCCTCGCCTCGAGCCAGCTGAACCGTGTCCTCGGTGGCCTTGGCCCCCTTCCCCAACAAGAATGTCACGGCGTTCAACGATCCGCGGCGCGCCGCCACGTCGAGCGGCGTGAAGCCTCCGTCGGACTTGCGCTCGATGTCGTCGCCCCTTTTCAGCAGGCACTCCAGTGCCGGCACAACATCGTGGAACGCCGCGAAGTGAATGGGATAGTAGCCCTGGGCCTTTGTGTCGTGCTTCGCCCCGGCCTCCAGCAACAGCACCGCCGCTCGTCCGTTCTCGTGCCCTTGGACGAGGGCGTTGAGGAGCGGCGTATGCCCATCTCTGTCCTTCGCTTCCAGGTCGGCTTTGGCCTTGATCAGGAAAGGGATTGAACGATGCTGATTGTGCGACGCGGCCCGATGCAGCGGGGTCGCTTTCTGCCGGTCGCGCACG
>JGI10211J34971_10002975_pt1 | contig 13652 bp, 13 predicted proteins | sample Etolagsediment_FD_34971 | JGI IMG/M metagenome (IMG submission 34971) | reverse complement strand
GGAACCGTTAGCCACACAATCTTACCGACCAGTCTGACACCCCTGAATATACAAAGGTACATCACCACCCACGTCAAGGCCAGCGGCCAGAATAGGTTCCACCGAATCGAACCGAGAGCCATGCCCGGTGTGTGTCCGAGATAGGTATTAAGGAAGAATTTTTCTGCCTTCTGGACGCCCTCGAGCCCTTCTGCCGCCCATGGCAGCTCGCCGCCGGCCAGAATACCCTGGATACTGAACCACATAAAGCTGAAGCAATATGCCAGAACCACCGCATAAAAAGAGATAATGACAAAGCCTAAGATAACGCTCCACCAGCCTACGAACTCAAATCTTTTATGTCCCCGCCCGAACGCATCGGGAGCAGCACGCTGTGTAAAATGTCCTAAGCTGAACTCCAGAATGAGCATCGGCAACCCGACCACGAATACAGCGATTATGTACGGAATCAAAAATGCCCCCCCGCCGTGGTCATAAAGCTCGTATGGGAACCTCCACAGATTGCCCAGGCCCACCGCCGAACCCACAGCAGCCAGAACAAAACCTCCGCGACTGCCCCAGTTTTCTCTCTGTTCTTCCATCATCTCCATTAAACATTGTCTCCCTGTAATCCCCGCCGGTTTTACGGCCGGCTGATGCCTAACAGAGCTAATGTGTCACGCTCGATTATGCCGCGGATTTTTTCCCTCGGAACGGTCGGCAGATTAGTATCAGCCAAAAGTTTATTAAATCCTAAAAGTGTTTCGATACAGTTGTCTGCCCGGGCAAACGGGTAACCGCTGCCGAACAGAAGCTTGTCCATTACATCTGCCTCATGAGCACTTACGACGATGTTATAAATCTGCCAGACCTTCTGCGGCGAAATTGTCAGGTCGGCAAAGACATTTTCATGCTTGGCTAACATACTAATCGTCTGAGAGACGAAGGGCACCCCCATACTGCCGATAATGATTTTCAGTGAGCCGAATCTCCGCACCACCTCATCCAATAGATATGGCTGAGCGTAACCCAGTATCGCATCAGGCCCTAAAGACGCTCCAATGTGAAAAAAAACCGCAAGGCCCAATTCCTCAGCTACCTCATAAAACCGCATAGCCCGACTGTGAGCGGGATGAAATTCATTATCCGGACAGTACATCACCACGCCTTTGAGACCCAGGTCGCGGGTGCTTGCTGTTATGTTTCTGGTGGCGATTTTATCTTCGACGGGATTGACCACGGCAAAACCGACCATCTTACGGTGTCCCTTGACGTATTTGCTTATTTCTTTATTGGCTTCGGTGCTGCCGCTCTGGCCGGAGGCTAATACAATGCAGGCATCGACCTTTTCGCAGGCCTCTAAATGCTCAGCGGTGTCGATATCGCGCGATGGGCAGTTTATGTGTGTATGGCAGTCTACTATCATAATCCGGTCTCGACTCCTTTCATCTTTATCGCCGCGATAGGTTGTTGTAGTCCAACATTATACTGATTGCGGGTATAATAGTCCACCGGCTTTGCTCATGTCAAGCACAAAGATTAACAATAAATCAAAAACAGAGCTGCCAGCTAAGCTTCGAAAAGGACCTAATAAAATGGCCGGGCCTGCTGCGACAAACCCCGCTCGCATAATTTTCAAAAAATTTTACAATATGCTGTCACAATTTTTTGTTTTTTCCGTCTCTTTTAGTGAAAGGAGCTGATTATTGACCAAGGCTGAGCAACGAAATACCCTCCAGAACCCAAAAATGACAGATGCACATGGCATAGTGACGCCTCAGATGCTCGTGCAGAAATATTCTGGGATAGTACTGGGTGTGTGCCTTGCTCATACAAAGGACACTCATGATGCTGAGGATATTATGCAGGAAGTTTTCTTAAGAGCATGTACGAAACTGAGCACTTTGAGGGATCGTACAAAGGCTCGCGCATGGCTGTGCCAGATTGCCCGCCGTGCGTGTGTTGATTACTATCGCAAACGTCCCTCGCCCCATAAGCTACCGGAAGATATACCGGCTGGACCTAAATCAGACAGTGAACTTATCACACGTCTGCATACAGCTATTTCGAAACTACCGGAAGGTCATCGGGAAGTGATTACTCTTTATTATTTAGATGGCCGGAAATGTGCCCATATTGCTGGAGCCCTGGGTATCAAGGAGGACAATGTCCGCAGCCGTCTTGTGCGGGCCCGTTTTGCATTGCATAACCTTCTTGCGGAGGACCAATCATGAATAATCACGCTGACTGTCAGAACCGCAGAGAGGCGGTAATGGCTTTGGTGCTGGGTAAATTAGACCCAACTGCTGCTGACAAACTTCGAAGGCACATTGATACCTGCCGGACATGTCGCGACCTGTACCAGGCTTTGGTTGATGAGGAGGAAATGATTCGGTCGACGTTTGACGAGGTCGCCGTGATAACCGAAACGGTGGAACTTAATCTCACCGAACATTTTGACGAACACTTAGATAAATCTTTTTTGCACAGGCCGATGTCGTTTGGTCGGGTATGGGGAAGTTTAGGAACCATGAGGCCGATTACAAAACTTGCCGCCGCAGCTGTGGTAATTATAGCGGCACTTATCGGCTTAAACCAGTTTGGCGGCTCATTTGATGGTGCAAGCGTAGCTTGGGCCCAAGTGGTCAAGAATGTCGAAAAAGCTAAGACGGTTACCTTTCGACTAAAGACAAGCATGACGGGTATGCCGGACTCGGAAATAATGGTTTACGACTCCTCAAAATACGGCTCCCGGCTGGATGTGTATGTTGGCGGCAAAATAACGACGAGAATTTATGGTACTAAAGGCAAGGATGTATCGGTCATGGTTATTCCCGAAGCTAAAAGGTACACGCGTATGTCATTCACCGACCAGCAGCGTCATCAGATGCATGAAAGAGAAAAAGACCCAAGAGAATTTGTAGCACTCTTTTTGTCGGTTGATCATACAGAATTAGGGCGAAGAACTATTGACGGCATAGAGGTCGAGGGCCTTGAGGTTGACAGTCCAAAAGTGGGAGGAGGCATGTTTGAAAATGCAATCGGTCGGCTCTGGGTAGATGTGAAGACTGAATTGCCCGTGCGGATGGAGATAGAAGGCGTCTCTGCCGGCGGAAAGATACAGACAAAAATGGTCATGGATGAATTCAAATGGGATGAAAAATTAGATGCCGGCGAATTCGAGCCTGACATCCCCGCTGATTACACCCTGCAAGCCGAGACGAGGATGTCTGACGTCAATGAGGATAAAATGATTGAAGGGTTGCAATTCTTTGCAGGACTTACAGGCGGACAGTATCCAAGTAGCATGGCATCTATGACTGCCGATCAAGAACTACGAGAAGCCTGGCAGCAGAAGTATAACAGGCCGCCTACTAATGAAGAATTGGACAAGTTCCGTAACGTCAATGCCGCCTGCAGGTTTTATGCCGACCTGCTTGAAGGAAACAAAGATGTCGAGTACCATGGTGATAAAGTCACAGCCAACGACATCGACGACGAACTGATGCGATGGAAAATATCCGATAATGAGTACAGAGTAATTTACGGCGACCTGCGAGTTGAAACGGTTGTCGATAGAAACAAACTTTTGGATCTGGCCTTGAAAATAAGCGGAGAGAAACTGCCTCCACACAAGCGGTCAAAAGTATTACGAATGCTCAGTTTGAATGAGAAAGACGTAATTAGAGGTCTTGGGGTTTGGCTTGAGCTTTTGGACGGAGAATATCCGAACAGTCTTGATCCCAAAGCGGCATTAAAACAAGCTGAGGCGTTATGGAGAGAAAAGCATGGGGGAGTTTCTCCCGAAAAAACGACAGACAAAGAAAAGAAAAAAGAAGCCGAAGAGACAATACATGACATTTTCTATGCAAGTGCCTTTTATAATAAATTGATCCGGGAAAAAAAAGATGTTGCTTACTATGGGGATAAGATCACGATTGAAGACAGCGGTAAAGTGCTGATGCGGTGGAAGATTTCAGGTGGCCGGTACAGGGTCGTATTTGGCAACCTGACCAGAAAAAGCGTTACTGCTGAGGAGTTGGTAGAATTGGAAGATGATTCCTTGAGAGATGGAAGCGAACAGTGACCTATGAGGCCGAGCTTACTGTGGCTCAGCCTTTTTTACACGCTGGGACGGGATTGGAGAAAATGTCAAAAACCTATATTTTTTTTGCCACGTTTTTGCAAATCCAGCGTTTATAATTATGATGACGACTGGTACGAACAATAATTTGGCACGAAAAAGGCGGTTTGAGTTGGAATATCGCGGTAATCACAGCAAAAACCTTATTGAGAAGGCAAAAACCGACCCCGAGGCCTTCGCCAAGCTGTTTCGCTCAAATTACGATACTGTTTTTCGCTATTGTGCCCGGAGGCTCTTCGACCGACACATGGCAGAAGACATCACTTCGACAGTGTTCTTTAAAGTTATGAAAAAAATAGGCTCTTTTGAAGGTAATGAGACCAATTTTCGCAACTGGCTGCTTCGCATCGCCACCAACGCCGTTAACGATCACCTGCGAAGTGCCAAAAGAAGGGCTGAGGCTATTCGAACGGCCGCAGAAAATATCCGATCGGAATCGTCCTTTGTGATTGGCACTGATGAGTATCTCGAAGAAAAGAAGGCTCTTATAAAACAGGCCCTTTTAAGCCTGAAGCCAAAGTACCAGACCGTCATCGCGTTACGTTTTTTTGAAAGTATGAAATTAACCGAAATAGCCGCTTGTTTGGATAAAGATCCGGCTACTGTGCGTAGCTGGCTTTCGCGCGGGCTTGCTAAACTTCGAAAAAAGCTAAGCGCTGCAATAAACGAGAGAAGGTGAGTGCTATGAACGATAACGAAAAATATTTTGAAGAATTTGTGAAGGACATCCGGTTCGATGATTCTGTCGATCTAAAGCATCGCGATCTGCTCGAAAGTAAACTTCTAAAAGCTTATCCCAGACATCGGCTCCAACCGACAGGTCACACTGTTAGGGTATGGAGAACTATTATGAACAGTAGAATACCGAGATTGGCCGCCGCGGCGGCTATAATATTTGCAGCGTTTCTGACGCTGAATTTCTTCGACAAAACGTCCGGCGTTGTCTGGGCTGAAGTTATCAAACGTCTTGAAGATATCAAAACAGTAGCCTACAAGATCAATGCAGACATAAAAGGCATGTCGGGAAGCCCCGAAGGATCTGTTATAGCTACTACACAGGATGTCATGGTCTCCTATGAACTAAACGCCGTCCGGATAGATACGTCCATGCAAACCCCGCGCGGGCCAGTGAACACTAAAACTTATATTCTCTTTGAGGATAGAGTTCTCTTAACATTAATGCCATTCCAGAAAAAATACATCGAAGTATCTATCAGCGATGAGCACATGAAGAAGTTGGAAAAAGAAAAGGGTGACCCCGTAACACTGCTCAGTGCGATGCTCGAACACGACTACGTTGAACTGGGACGCAAAGAGATCAATGGCGTTATGACTTGGGGTATCGAGGTGTCCGATCCTAAACTGGGTCCCAAGATGGGATCACTCATCAGTAGCGGAATGTTCGATGAGATGATCGTACAGCTTTGGGTTGACGAAAAAAATCAGCTTCCTATAAGAATTAACGCTACAGGATCGTCCGAGGACGGTAAGGCTTCAATGGAAACGGTCTATGACAATTTCCAGTGGGATATTGAGATTGAATCATCCACACTTGAACCGATGATTCCCGACGATTTCGAGTTGCTCGCGCAAACAACATGGGAATCTGGCAATGAAGGCGAAGTAATCATCGAAGTACTGCAGCTGTTCCTGGAATTTGCTGATGGCGTATATCCGCCGAGCCTCAACGCTATGACTGTGGCCAATGCAATAGCACCTGCACTTAAGAAAAAGTTCCCGCAGAAGCCGGGTAAGGAAGTTCTCGAAAGGCTTATAAAAGTCGATATGGTCGGCAGGATGTATACGATTCTGGAAAAAGACGGCAAGGACCCGGCCTACTATGGTGACAAAGTGACTGTCGAGTTTGGTGAGGCAGTACTGTTTCGCTGGAAAATTGGCGACGATACATATCGGGTCGTCTTCGGCGATCTGAGTACGGAAGATGTTTCGGCCGAAGAACTGATGGAGTTGGAATCAGCCCCGCTGAACTCCAAGCCTTTTGCCATCAAACCTCAACCGGCCGATGGGAAAACAGTCGGTACTCCGCTTGAACAGCTGGAACTGGCCTGGATGCCGGGAGCCTATGCTACCCGGCATCAGGTTTACTTCGGTACAAATCCGGATGAATTAACACTGCTGACCGAAGTTACTGAACCGAAGCTTTCAGAATTACCGGCGCTTGAAAGGGAAAACGTTTACTACTGGCGTGTTGACGAAGTTCAACCGGACGGCTCAATTGTTACCGGCGATGTCTGGAGTTTCAGTTCGGGCCGGATAGTAGGCTTCTGGAAACTGAATGAAGGTTCGGGCAGTGCGGCTTTGGATTACAGCGGCAATGAAAGGAACGGTAAGCTGACCAATATGGCGCAGGACCAGTGGACCGAGGACGGTTTATACTTTGACGGTATTGATGACTTCGTTTCAGCACCGGTACTTAACCTTTATTCGAATACCGTAACCATAACCGCATGGTTAAAGCGAGATGGTGACCAAGCAAAACCTGACACCGGCCTTGTTTTCTGCCGAAGCGAAAGAACCGGGGCTGGACTATCTCTCGGGCATTACATAAATCCTGAAGGCAGGTGGATACCGAATAATCGCCTTGCGTACAACTGGAACAACAATGAGAATGCATGGCGATGGACCACGGACCTGCTCCTGCCGGACAATAAGTGGGTCTTTGCCGCACTGGTGCTTGAGCCGGACAGGGCCACACTCTATCTCGGTGAAGACGAAATTCTTAAGTCTGCTGTAAATAACACCCGTCATCGTATGGAAGAATTTGAAAGCCCGATAACTATCGGTGATGACGACCATTTTGACCCGCCGGGTATGAATCGGCACTTCAAGGGCTCGATAAGTGATGTGCGTGTATATGACTATTCCCTGAATGCAGATGAGGTTGCAGCGATTTATGAATCTGCGATGGCGACATTGACCGAATAGAGAACTTGTGAATGATTTGGCCAATTAGTATGATATGGAGACTTGACAGCATAGCCAAGCAGGTATATATGGGAAATAACAGATTTATCTAAAGAGGAAATTATTTATGGGTGGTTACGCGATTGGTCTTGCGGTTGGATTTGGTGCCGGACTGGCTACTGGTATGGCCCTTGGGAAAAAGCAGAAGCCATGGCCTGAATTAAGCCCACAGGAGAAGAAGCTGAAAATACTATTTGTGATTGTTGGATTCATTCTGTTTTTGGCGGGTGTGGCGGCTTTTTTCTTAGTGCGAAAATAAACAACCGCATACAGGAAAAAATGATTGATAAGAATAACTTTTGCAATGTCACGGGGATATTAGTCCCGGATATCTGGTTAGGCGTTAACACAAAATCAAAAGGGGATATTAAATGAAGATGAAACTGTTTGGAAAAGAAGGCTCGAAGAAGGTCTTAGGCTTGGAAGAAGAAGTCAACGCTTGGCTGGGCCAACAATCGAATATCAAAATAATTGATATAAGGCAGTCTGCAAGCGGCGGAAGCATGGCTGATACTAAACTCTACATTTCAGTCTGGTATGAAGATGCCTAATAAGAGTTTACACCTGGCTCGTCTTGCTTTGGTGTATTTATCAAGTTGTGATGGTTAATACAAAAGCAATTGGAACAGGCAAGTGTCGGGGGACAGATTACGTTAGTGATTGGTGTTTGAAGAATGATGGACGAAAACAAAGATAGCAGTGATAAAATATTCTGGATTTTCGGGACACTTCAAGCCGTTGTCCTGGGGCTGATCATCTTCTTTATTTTGCGGGCCTTGGCCGCCGTCGGAAGCGATACCCGGATCGTACTGAGTGTTCTTTTCCCCCTGTTTTTATTAATCGTTGAATACCTGATATATACGAAGAAATAATGTTTCGGCTTTAGATGGCGATGGCTACCGACAGGCCGGGCTAAATCTTGCTCGGCCTTTTTACGCGCTTTGATGGGCAAACGAGGCAGCTTAAAAAACATCTTTTCTTTGGCGAAGTGCTGCGAAGACCTCATGAGGCGGGGATTTTGGCATGTTAAGGGCTGCTCTTATCCGGGGGCTGTCAGCTCGCAAGAAGGGGTTTGTTAATCTTTCCTGCTCCATCGTCGAAGGAACTGTGGGCTTTCCTGCAGCACAAGCCGCCTTTGCTTTTTGCAGCAGTTGCTTGACGGTGTCATTATCCGACTCGACAGTCAGGGCAAATTCATAATCTTCTACCGTGTAATCGTGGCCACAGTAAACGCGCGTATCAGCCGGCAGGGCGGCTAACTTATTTAACGACCCCCACATAGTTGCTGCATCGGTCCCAAGCAGCCGGCCGCATCCGCAAACAAACAATGTGTCGCCGGTAAAGACAATCCCGTGTGGATTGTCTGCCGAGGCTGGCAAATAATAACAGACATCTTCGCCTGTATGGCCCGGTGTGGCAATTACATGTATCTGCTCGGCGCCGGCGTTGACGATATCACTATCCGCGACAATGCGGTCTATGCCCGTTATTCGCCGGTCTTGTCCGATGACCTCACAGCCGGTCTTGGTTTTCAGTTCCAGATTTCCCGCGGTGTGGTCATAATGAGAGTGGGTGCACAGAATCATCGTGAGCTTCAGCTCGTTTTTTCTCAGCTGGGCCGATACGGCCGAACCGTCCCCCGGGTCAACGGCAAATGCCGTGCCTTCGCTGTACTGATACAGGTAGGCGTAATTATCCGAGAATGAAGGTATGGTAATAACGTTGCCCACAGTTTATAGCCCTGTAAACGAATCGCCGGTTCGCTCCCTGACCTGTCCTCAGAAGGGGTCAACTGTCCGCAAAGAGTAAATCGAAAATACTGTAGCCCGCAAACCCTATCACGGCCACGAGGACTGCCCAAAACTGCCAGTCATAGTGTGGCATCAATGCAATCTGCTTTGCGATGCCGTAAAACATGCTTTTCAGACCTGCCCAGGTGGTAACCGGGACTTGTGGAAAGGCAAAGATTACAACCGCTGCGGCCGCAGGCACTATTATACAGACCGCCAACGACAGCCTTTCCTGCAAGACGACCTTTGCGAGAATCTTTTGCTCATCCACGGCCTGGACCTGCCTTAACACTTTATCGGCAAAGTCACTCCGCACAGGCTCTGTGTGCGCACGTAAAGCACCTTTGAGCATCTTGTCAAACTTATCTTCATGTCGCAATTCATCGGCTGACATCGATATCTTCCCCGAGAACATTACTTAAAAGCTCTTTTAACCTTTTTCGACCTCTGAATAGATACGTCTTAACGGTATTTTGACGTTTTTTCATGATTTTTGCAATCTCTATAATGCTTTTCTCGTGACGATAGAATAGTACAATCGCCAGTGCCCATAGCCTCGGCAGTCGCCCGACCGCCTGCCATACAACTTCAGCCTGCTCTTTACTTTCAAGTGCCGCGGCAACCTGAGCGATTCTTCTATCGGCAAGTTGCTCGTCAAGCCCGTTGGCCAGTTCCCTGTGGCGCCTGTTTTTGCGAAGATAATTTACTCCTTTATAATATGCGATACTCCACAGCCATGTACTGATCTTACTTTTTCCATTATAATTGCTAAGTTTTTGATAGGCGGCCAAAAAAGTTTCACTCGCTACATCTTCAGCCTCGCTTTCTCTGAGCCCAAGCGTCCGGCAGCACAGAAACACTAATTGCTGGTATTGCTCGACAAACTCTCTAAACGCGGCGTGGTCGCCGCTGACCAGAAGCCGTAACCAGTTGCCCTTTCGCTGCTGCCATACCTTATCCGCCAAAAAAGTCTCCTTTCTTATGTTAGTCGCGCAAAAAGTTTAACAGGTTTCAGGTTTTTTTGAAACCTCTCACAGAAAAAGGGCGACTAACATATGAAAAGGGCATATAACATAGGCGTACGGACGAAATTGCAAGCAAGAAGGAAGCGAGTAATGAGAGTATTTTCACGGATTGTTCGTTTAGGACTTATTTGGTGTATATTATGTGGCGGTATCACCGCTGCCAGGGCCCGAGAATTGTCCGAGGCTAATGAGCCGGTCAGGACCAAGACCATTTCGGCGACCAAACTCAAAAAAGATCTCGATTTTCTCTTCAAAACCATCAAAGAAGTCCATCCCAACATGTACGCCTATACGGACAAGGAAGAGTTCGAGCCTTTACGTCAGCAATTGTATGCCCAGATCAGTCAGCCAATGAATTGCCTCGAATTTTATAAGCTTACAGCTCCGGTCGTTGCAGGACTAAAAAACAGTCACACTGGCGTCTATCCTCCTTATCTGGACGAGTTTAAAAGTTATTATGTAGGTGGTGGCTTGGTTTTCCCAGTTGAAATAGGCTGGGAAGGACCAATCGCTGTTATTTGTAAAAATTACTCGCTCAACTCGTTACCGCTGGATAGTCAGCTTCTTATGATAAATGGCAGGTCTGCCCAAGACATGTTTGCAAATTTTGCAGAGCTGTTTGCTGCCGAATGCAGATACCCGTATCGTCTCAAGTATACAAACAATCCGAACTTGCTGAGATTTTTATTATTTCTTGAGTACGGCGAAGTCGAATCATGGGACCTGAAAATCAAATTAAATGACGGAAAAGTAAACAGTTACACAATTAACTCCATAACTGCCACGGAGATAACAGGTCAAGAACAGCATAATGATTTTGGCTTGAAGTTTTCTTACCACCGTTTTCCAAATTATAACACGGTGTTGCTGAAGATTAAATCTTTTGGGGGTGAGTTGAAACAGTTTGATGTTTTTCAGCATGATTTTAAACGATTTCTTAATGATAGTTTTCAGAAAGTCAGGCATCAAAACATCTCCAACCTGATTATCGACGTTCAAGACAATAAGGGCGGTGCCGAACCGCCCGTGCATATGTTAATGGAGCACCTCACATCAGAACCTTACAGGCTATATGAAAAGGCCGAAATCAAAATCTCAGCGCAAAGCAGTGAGCAAATTGGGCACCTTCGACAAAAACTGCCGGATAAATTCGAAGGGAAAAAACAAGGTGACATTGTAGCGATTGAATTTCCCCTGCGAAAACCTCCTGCTAACCTCCTCAGGTTCTCCGGTACTATATTTGTGCTAACAGGTTCTCGGACCTGGTCAGCTAGCACTGTTTTTGCCTCCGCAATGAAATGTTTCAACGTGGGGACATTAGTTGGTGAAGAAACCCCAGACCCACCAACGCTTTACGGTAGCTCCGTCTTCTCAGAATTGCCAAATTCTGGGTTGCAATTTGCAGTCGCTTCAAAGCTTCTGGTTACTGCATGCGGTAAGCCGGATGGCAGGGGTGTCATACCTGACTGCGAGGTGAAGCAAAAACCGGAAGACACGGCAAAGGGCGTCGATACGGTATTGCAGTTTACGCTGGATTTAATAAAAAAGTCGAACTCTGAAATCCCACGAAAATGAGCTAAACAAAGTAAACACGATGCAAGTTGAAAGGAAAAGAAAATGTTGAGATGTCACCTAACAAAAGCGTCTTTAGCCTGTTCGCTGTGCTTACTAATATTTGTCGTCGGCTGTGATATCCACATTGGTGACTTCGGCGGCGTCGAATTCGAGCGAACTGAGCAGTTATCCGCGCCCGTCGTGGCAGGAGCGACCTTAACCGCCGAGACCCAGGTCGGCTCAATTACCGTCATCGGTGCGGATGTTACCGACTGCAATGTTACCGCTACAATCACCGCAAAGGCACCTACGCAAGAAGAGGCCGAAAAGTTGGCCCACAAAGTCAAAATCAAGCTTGAACCTGAAGGTGACGACCTGAGGCTCCATGTTGAAAAACCTGAAAAAAAACGCAGACGCTCGATAGAAGTCAGCTTTGACATTACAGTTGGGGCGCAAACAAAGCTGCAGTTGGAAAGTAACGTGGGCCAAATCGAGGTTTCAAATATTGCCGGGGCCATCAGGGCCACGACAAACGTTGGCGAGATCAACTGCACGGAAGCAGCAAGCGATGTTGACCTGGAAACAAACGTAGGTGAGGTAATCGTGGCATATTCCGACACCGCCGAATCCACATTTGACGCGGAACTGGAAACAAACGTAGGTGACATAAGCTTTGCGGGCCCGCCTGAACTTTCGGTGAAAGTGAATGCATCAACGAACATAGGTTCAATAGAAACCAGGCTCCCATTAACTGTAACAGGCAAGATTGAGAAGAGTGTGCATGGGACTATTGGAAAGGGCGAAGCAAAAGCGACCGTGCGTTTGAGAACTAATGTCGGTTCAATAGAAATTGAGTAGTAAGCGAACTATGTTAACACTAACGCACTAATCGAAAGGACCAAAAATGGAAGGACTTATAGAAGGAATAATCGCTGCATTTATAGTACTGATAGTATTCGTGGGCCTGGCAAGTCCATTGCTTATACTCTTTGGGGGTCTATTTTACTATCTTAAAAAGCGCCTCGAGCACAAACAGATTATGACAGCCATCGAAAAAGGGACGCCGTTGTCGGACCTTAAACCAGTTAAGAAAGCCGCTCCGGCCGGGCCGCTTTGGATAAAGAATCTGACGGCAGGAATTGCATTACTTATCATTGCAGCGGCTATTGTTTGCCTGCGGCTGGTTTACATCGCCTGCGCCGAAGCCGACTTCGACCAAACACTTGGATACCTTTTCATAGCGATAGTGTTCTTCGCCATTGGTATTTCCCGCCTCATTCGAGCCCTGTTGCAGTGCAAAGCCGAACGACAAATCCCGTCGTCTGAGAACAATGGCGTTTAAAAACCCTGCCGGTCGGGATTGGCGGCTGCGGCGATGGTAATCATCATGCTGCTGGTGCCGCCATCGCTGACATTATACTTTGATGGCGGACGTGCCCCCTAACTGCACAAAAAATATAGCCGAGAGTTCATCGGCTCTCGGCTATGCCTCTACCCTCCTCCACACAAGCGTAGGGCCTTTATATCAAGAAGCGATACCGGGGACCAGGCAGCCCCTTTTTATCAATCGCCAATTATTGCGATTTCTATAATAGCTTCGTTATATGTTACGTTGTCCGTTTTCTCTTTCGCTGCCCGAGCATCAACGGCACGCCTCCAAGGCCAAGAAGTATCACCGTGGCTGGCTCCGGATTCACTTTATCACTTTCCGGTACCGGAAATTCGTGTTCAAAACGCCGCTCTTCCTCTTCAGGCGGAACATCGGCTCCTCCGGTTCCCCCTCCTCCTCCGCCTCTGGGACGGAAATCTGGTACTCGGCGCATCCCACCACGGCCAAGGCCGCTGGTAATACCAGTTTCGGGGAGCGGTTCAAATTCCGAACGTTCAAACACCGCCATTACTATCTTGGGTCCATCGACAAATATAGTCGTCTCATTTGCAGTGGCATCGGTTACATCACCAAGCCAATAAACGAATCGATAACCAGGCTTGGCAATGGCCCTGAGCGTAACAACTTCCTCCAGCTCGGCCCTGTAAATACCTACCTGTGGTGTAATCTTGCCGGCGTCAACAGGACTTTGCTCAATCAACACGGCATACCCATAGTCATAATACTCATCAGGGTCAAAATAGTCGTATACTCCGCCATATCCCGTCTGGCTACCCGCAGCGATC